>Ga0307440_1000441_pt1 | contig 20412 bp, 15 predicted proteins | sample SalMarWE160410MG_FD_202150 | JGI IMG/M metagenome (GOLD analysis project Ga0307440, IMG submission 202150) | Salt marsh sediment microbial communities from the Plum Island Ecosystem LTER, Massachusetts, United States - WE1604-10 | ecosystem: Environmental > Aquatic > Marine > Intertidal zone >... | reverse complement strand
AGATCGACGGCATCGATGAACACGACGCCGCGGGCTTCGGACAGGAGCGGCAGCAGCTCGAGGCCGAGCGTTCCGCCGTCGACGACGCGCGTCCCGGGCGGCAACCCGCGTCCGGCGGCCGGGTCCGCCGAGGCCAGGGCCTGCGCGACCCGAACCCCGACGCCCTCGTCTCCGAGCAGGACGTTGCCGATGCCCAGGACGAGGACGCCGGAACGGGGCGTCACCGCAGCATCTCCTCCAGCTCGATGCCACCGTCGCGCGCCCGGGCGACGTCGCGCCGGGTGGCGAACTTGAAGCCCGAGAAGATGCTCGACATGAGGCCGTTCTTCTCGACGTGGTCGACCAGCAGGGCCGAGTACACGTGGTGGATCATGAACCCGAGGATGAGCCACATCACGAGGTGATGGACGACCCGGACGGTCCCCAGCCCGAACACGCCGGGGACCCAGCCGAACAGCCCGGCCACGATCGGGTTGCCGTGCTGGGCCTCGAGCGCGTACCCGGTCAGCACCTGGACCAGGAACAGCGCGAACACGACCATGTAGGTGGCCGCGGCCAGCGCGTTGTGGCCGAGGATCCCCGGCAGCTCGCGACGGATGAACAGGTACCAGCCCGCCTGGGCCCGGAACTCGTTGAGATGGCGCCGGTTGGTGGGGATGAACGCCCGCCACTGGGCGAACCGGTTGCCCCGGAACAGCCAGTAGGTACGGACGATGCCGGAGGACACGAACACGTAGGCGGTGATCGTGTGCACGAAGCGCACGATCCCCATCGTGGCGCCGGTCTCCGGGAACAGGAACGGGTCGGCGATGTAGCCACCGGTCAGGCTGAGCACGATGACGCACAGCACGGTGAGCCAGTGCGTGAGCCTTACCGGAACCTCCCAGACGTAGACGCGGACGCGCTGCCACGGATGCGTCGCGAGCAGCGGGTGCCCCGGGGGGATGGCGTCGAAGGGGTGGACGTCGGCTTGGGATCCACGGGGATCGGGGGTGGCGACGGTGGCCATGGCGGCGCCCCTAACCGATCTTCACGACGGTCGATGACCGCCGCTCTGGATCGTGGAGGTGGACCGCGCACGCCAGGCACGGGTCGAACGAATGAACGGTGCGCAGGATCTCGAGCGGCTGCTCGGGGTCGGCGATCGGCGTGCCGACGAGCGCCTCCTCCCAGGCCCCACGGTGGCCGGCCGGGTCGCGCGGCGAGCCGTTCCAGGTGCTTGGCACCACCAGCTGGTAGTTCGTGATCTGCTCGTTGTCGATGACGATCCAGTGGCCCAGGGCGCCGCGCGGCGCCTCCACCATCCCGAAGCCCTCGGCGTGGGACGGCCACGAGGCCGGGTCCCAGCGCGTGACGTCTGCCACGGCCAGGTCGCCGCTCTTGAGGTTCGCCTCCAGCTCGGACAGCCAGCCGTCGAGCTTGTCGGCGATCAGGCTGGTCTCGATCGCGCGGGCGGCCACGCGCCCGAGGGTGCTGAACAGGGCCTCCGGACCCACGCTGAGCGTCTCCAGGGCGCCGTCGACCGCCGTCTTCACGTCCTGGTGCCCCGACGCGTAGGCGATGAGCATCCTCGCCAGCGGCCCCACCTCCATCGGCTGGTCGTCGTAGCGCGGAGCCTTGAGCCACGTGTACTTGTCGTGTCCTTCGAGCGTGTCGTAGGGCATCGACGGCCCGGCGTACTTGGGCGAGGTCTCGCCCTGCCAGGGGTGGTGGGGTGTCGCATCGCCGTCGGCGTACGTGTACCAGGCGTGGGCCACGCTCTCGGCGACGCTGGCCTGGTCGACGGGCTGCACCGCCGACAGGTCGCGACCCATCACCCGGCCGCGGGGCAGGTAGAACGTTCGGGGATCCTCGGCGTCGCCCTCGGGGAAGTCACCGTAGGCCAGGTAGTTGCCGATCCCGGCACCGATCCCGGCCCAGCTCTTGTAGTAGCCGGCGATGGCCATCACGTCGGGCAGGTAGACCTCGTCGACGAAGGCCTTGGCCTGCGCGATGAGCTCGGACATCTCGGATAGCCGGCGGAAGGTGAGGGCCGTCGGCGAGTTGGGATCAACGCCCAGCGCCATCCCGCCCACGACGTACGTCTGCGGATGCGGGTTCTTGCCGCCCAGCAACGCCTGGATCCGGATCACGTTGCGCTGCCAGTCGAGCGCCTCGAGGTAGTGGGCCACGGCGAGCAGGTTGACCTCGGGCGGGAGCGCATACGCAGGGTGGCCCCAATACCCGTTGGCGAACGGCCCGAGCTGGCCGGAGTCGACGAAGGTCTTGAGTCGGCTCTGGACACCCGCGAAGTAGACGCGGCTCGACAGGCCGTGGGGGCTGATCGACTGTGCCACGTCGGACGTCTTGGCGGGGTCGGCCGAGAGGGCCGAGACGACATCGACCCAGTCGAGACCGTGCAGATGGTAGAAGTGGATGACGTGGTCCTGGACGTACTGGATGCCGGCGATCAGGTTCCGGATCAGCCGGGCGTTGGTGGGGATCCTGATCTGCAGGGCGTTCTCCACGGCCCGGACCGAGGCCAGGGCGTGGACCGTGGTGCACACGCCGCAGGCGCGCTGTGCGAACACCCAGGCGTCGCGCGGGTCACGGCCCTTGAGGATGAGCTCGATGCCACGGAACATCGTTCCGGCGCTCCAGGCATCGGTCACGCTGCCGTTGGCGAGCTCGGCCTCGATGCGCAGGTGACCCTCGATCCGGGTGATGGGGTCGATCGCGATGCGGGCCATGTCAGGACACCTCCCCGCCGGAGCCGGTGGCCCCAGCGCTCGAACCGCCCAGCCCCGGGCTCGAACCGTCCATTCGTGGTGGGCCCATCGGGCCGCCAGGTTCCGGCGGACCAGCCGTGATGCTGGTTGCCTCCTCCCCGGCCGCGTCGTCCGGGACGACGGCCATGGCCTCAGCGCCATCGGGACCCGTCGGCCCATCGCCACCCCCGCGTGTCTGCCGGGCCCGCACGTAGCTCGCCGCCCCGTGGACCGCGGTGAGCCCGGTCACGACGCCCAGGAACGCCAGACCCACCTGGTCCGCCGTGACGTCCGTGGCGAAGCCGGGCGGGTTGCTGAGGCGGCGGTAGAACGGGCTCATCTGGTCCCAGAAGCGGGGCATCGTGCAGCCGACGCACCCGTGGCCCGCCTTGACCGGCCAGCTCGCCCGATCGTTGAACCGGACGGTCGGGCAGTTGGCGAACGTCTCGGGACCCTTGCAGCCCATCTTGTACAGGCACCAGCCCGCGCGATGGCCTGCATCGCCCCAGGCGAGCACGTACTCGCCGGCATCGAAGTGCGCCCGTCGCTCGCACTGGTCGTGGAGCAGCTGGCCGTAGGCGAAGTACGGGCGCCCGGTGCTGTCGGTGGCAGGGAAGGACCCGAAGGTGAGGTAGTGGACGATGGTCGCCGTCAGGTTCTGGACGTTCATCGGGCAGCCCGGGAGGTTGATCACCGTGGCGTTGGGCACGATGGCAGTCACGCCGGCGGCCCCGGTCGGGCCACCGTTGGCGCCGGGCAGCCCGCCGTCAAAGGCGCAGGTGCCGACCGCGATGGTCGCCAGGGCCTGGCCGCAGACCTCCTCGACGATCGACCGGAAGGAGCGGCCGCCGACCGCGCAGTAGACGCCGTCCTCGGCGATCGGGATCGACCCTTCCACGACGGCGATATAGCCGCCCGGGAACGCCCCGATCGTGTCAGCGCGGCTCTTCTCGGCAGCGGCACCGGCCGGCGCCATGATCGTCTCGTGGTAGTCGACCGAGAGCACGTCGAGCACGATCTCGGCCACCGTGGGGTGGGAGGCGCGCAGGAATCCCTCGGTGTTGCCGGCGCAGTCCTGGCCTTCGAGCCAGATGACCGGCACCCGCTGCGCGCTCGTCAGCGCCTGTGCGATCCTCGGCGCAAAGGACGGGGGCAACGCCAGTGCCGCCGCCATCGCCGAGCAGAACCTCAGAAAGGCGCGTCGCGACACGCGGCGCTCGATGAGCGCGCGCCGCAGCCCGGAACCCTCCGCATCCATGAGCAGTCACTCCCCTGTCGGCTGTTCACGGCACGACGCGGCCGATCGCGGGTGCCGCAATCGATGACGCCGGAGCATGGGTGCGGATACGACCGCGGGTAACCCGACGGCGGGCGGGCGGACGGCGACGCACGCGTCTGGCGGCGGCGTTCGATGACGTCAGCCGCTTCGGTCTTTCAGGGGCCCGGGCGCGAGGTGTTGTTCGTCGCGCGCGCGACGGCGGCCCCGGTTGAACGCGGCATCACGGAGGGCTCGCCCCAACGGGCTTGCTCCAGGCCTGGGAACGCAACTTGACCAAACGGGGCACCGGGGACGTACGCGGCGGCGTGAGCTCCGTGGCGCCCCCCGTCTCGCCCGACGTAGGCACCGTGCGAGACCGCCGCGGTGACGACAAGAGGCATTCGGCACCGCGCCCGCCACCGTTGTGCCCGTGGCGAGCCTGGCGGCATGGGCGACCGCGGCTGGCCACGGTCCGAGCGCACGGCAGTGCTCGGCGAATCCCTCAACCGGTGCAACAATCGAGCATGACCACCACGGACCAAGCGACTCCTCGCCTGACCCTCGGCTACAAGGCCTCGGCCGAGCAGTTCCATCCGCAGCGTCTGCTCGACGTCGCCGTGGCTGCCGAGGCGGCCGGCTTCGACTCGGTCTGGACCAGCGACCACTTCCAGCCCTGGCGCCACACCGGCGGGCACGCCCCCAACGCGCTGGTCTGGCTGGGCGCGGCGACCCAGGCCACCCGCCGGGTCACCCTGGGCACCAGCGTGCTCACCCCATCGTTCCGCTGGAACCCCGCGGTCGTGGCCCAGGCGTTCGCCACCCTGAGCTGCCTGGCTCCGGGGAGGGTGATCCTCGGCGTCGGGACCGGTGAGTCGATGAACGAGGTGCCGGTCGGGATCGACTGGCCCGACCAGAAGGAGCGCTTCGCCCGCCTGCGGGAGGCGGTCACCCTGATCGAGCAGCTGTGGCGCGAGGAGTTCGTCAGCTTCGAGGGCCAGTTCTTCCGCACCCACGATGCGACGATCTACGACCGCCCCGACCGGCCCGTGCCGATCTACATCGCCGCCTCGGGTCCGGCGGCCGCGCGGCTCGCCGGAAGGGTCGCGACCGGGTTCATCTGCACCAGCGGCAAGGGCGAGGCGCTGTACACGGAGACGCTGCTGCCCGCACTCGCCGAGGGCGCGGCCAAGGCCGGCCGCGACGTCACCTCGATGGACAAGATGATCGAGATGAAGGTCAGCTTCGATCCCGACCACGAGCGGGCGATGGAGGACACCAAGGTGTGGGCGGCGCTGGCGCTGCCGGGTGAGACGAAGGCCGGGGTCCACGACCCTCGCGACCTGGAGCGGCTGGCCAAGGAGGCAGAGCCGTATGCGCACACCCGATGGCTCGTGTCGTCCGATCCCGACGAGCACGTGGAGCAGATTGCGCCGTATCTCGGCTACGGGTTCAACCACCTGGTGTTCCACTTCCCGGGCGAGGACCAGGAAGCCGCGATCGCCCGCTACAGTGAGCTCATCCTGCCGCGCCTGCGGGCCCGCTTCGGCTGACACACCAGGTCACTTGCGACCACACCGCCACAGCCAGGCCCCTGTTCGCCGCCGCAGTAAGCCGAGGCCTGCCGCATGCGCCGCATTCGCCTGCTGTTCGTGCTCAACGGTGTGTCGATCGCCGTGTTCGGGCCGTTCGCGTCGGTCATCCTCGCCAGCCGCGGACTCGACCCGGCCATGATCGGGCTGCTGAGCGGCCTGACCGCGGTCGCGTTCGTCGGCTCGATCTCGGTCTGGGGCCATCTGGGTGACGTGGTCCTGGGTCGAGCCCGTGCGTTGCAGGTCGCGATCATCGGGGCGGCCGCAATGCTGGGCGCGTTCATGCTGCCCATCCCCATCCTGATCCTCGCGGTCGCCTATGTCGGATACGCGGCCTTTGGCGGGGCCGTCGGTCCGCTGTCCGACGCACTTGCCGTCAACGCCCTCGACGATCCTGGCCGTCAGTACGGGAAGGTCAGGGCTCACGCGAGCGCCGGGTTCACGGTCGCGATCATCGCGGTGGGCATGATCTACGGCCTGACCGGCTACTGGCTGATGCCCCTGCTGTTCCTGATCTTCGCCCTCGCGATCGCGACCGTCGCTGGCGGACTGCCCGATGTGGGCCGAGCGACGCTGGCCGCGCATCGCCGGGGCGGGGCGATCCGCGAGGTGCTCGCGATCGAGCCCGGGCTCTTGTCGCTGCTGGTCGCGGTCGGGCTGGCGCACATCGGCGTATTCGCCGGGTTCACCTTCCTGTCGCTGCGGATCGTGGAGCTCGGCGGGGGCGCGCCGGAGGTGGCGTTCTCATCGGCCGTCGCGGCCGCGGCGGAGATCGGGGCGATGGTCGTGGCCGGTCGCATGGTCGCGCGCATCGGGCTGCGAGCGGTGTTCGCGACGTCGTCGCTGCTGTACGTCGTCTCGCTGCTGCTGTGGGCCGTGCTCGGATCGCCCGTGGCGATCATCGCGTCTCGGGTCATCTCGGGCGCCGGCTTCTCGGGGCTGTGGATCGCGAGCGTGATGACGGTCCGGACCCTGCTGCCTTCGCACTTCCAGGGCTCGGGACAGGCGCTGATCTCGATGACGACCGCCGGCATCGCCGCATTCCTGGCCGACGCGCTGGGCGGCCTCGTCTACGCCCAGGCAGGGTCCGGGGCGCTGTTCGCGACGTGCGCCGTGCTTTCCGGGCTCGGAGCCGCCGCCGGCTGGCGCACCTTCCCCGGCCGGGGGGCGCCGCGCCCCAACCCTTCCCCGGCGGACTGAGCCCGCGACTCCGGCCTGCCCTAGAATTCAACAACTGGTGAATTTCTGCGCGCCGGCGTCAAGCATTCTTCACCCATCGGAGGTGGCAGGTGAGCCCGGTGGGGACCGCTACCGCGACGCCACCGCCCGGCCTCGTGCCGGCCGTGCGAGCCGTGGATCTGGTGAAGGCGTTCGGCCCGCTGCGGGCCGTCGACGGCGTCGCGTTCGATCTCGCGCCGGGCAGGATCTTCGGCCTGCTGGGACCCAACGGATCGGGCAAGACGACCCTGATCCGGCTGCTCACCGGGATGGCCCACGCAACAGCCGGTCGCGCGGAGGTTCTGGGCGTGGCGATGCCGTCGCGGGCGAACCTGGGCCGGATCGGCTACATGACCCAGAGCGACGGGATCTACCCGGCGCTGACCGTGGCCGAGAACGTTCGCTTCTTCGCGGCCGTCTACGGGGTCGACACCGACGCTGCAACCCGTGACGTGCTGGCGCTGGTGGATCTCTCCGACCGGATGACGTCCGTGGCCGGCACCCTCTCGGGGGGCCAGCGCAGGCGCCTGTCGCTTGCGTGCGCCCTCGTCCACCGGCCACCGATCCTGTTCCTGGACGAGCCGACCGTGGGCATCGACCCGCTGCTGCGCGTTCAGTTCTGGGGCCACTTCCGATCGCTCGCCGCGGACGGCACCACGCTCATCGTGTCCAGCCACGTGATGGACGAGGCCGACCGCTGCGACGAGTTGCTGTTCATGCGGGCGGGCCGGGTCATCGCCCGCGGGACCGGCGCGGACCTGCGTCGAGATGCGGGCACCGACGACCTGGAGCAGGCGTTCCTGTGGTTCGCAGGCGAGACGGAGGCGGCCCGATGAACCCCCGCCGCCTGCGAGCCCTGTTCCTGCGCGTGGTCCAGGAGATCCGCCGCGACCGCCCGTCGCTGGCGCTGTTGTTCATCGCGCCGGTCCTGATGACCGGGCTGCTCACGTTCATCCTCCGCGAGGGCGACACCCCGGCGGTGAGCGCCGCGATCGTCAACGAGGCGGGTCCGCCCGGCAGCGTCATCGCGGGTCCGCTGCGTTCGGCGCTCGAGGCGGCGGACGTCACCGTGACCGAGCCCGAGGAGTCGAGCGCGCGGAAGGCCGTCGAGGACGGCAGCACCTCGGTCGCCATCATCCTGCCCGCGGACCTGTCTACCGGCGGCGCGATCACGGTGCTCACCAACGGGCTCGATCCGACCGGCGAGGCCAGCCAGCTGGGCGTCGTCCAGCAGGCCCTGGTCAACGGCGTCACATCAGCCGTCGGCGGCCGGCTCCCGGCCATCGATCACGAGACGGTGTACGGCGTGCCGAGCAACGATCCGATCGCGCCCTTCGCGCCCGCCATCGTCGGCTTCTTCGCCTACTTCTTCGTGTACATCCTGACCGGCGTCAGCTTCCTGCGCGAGCGGACCGGTGGCACGCTGGAACGCCTGATGGCGACGCCGGTGACCCGGTTCGAGGTGGTCGCCGGCTACACGCTCGGGTTCGGGCTGTTCGCGACCATCCAGGTGGCAATCCTGCTGACCTGGGCGCTGGGCACGCTCCACGTTCCGGCGATCGGGCCGCTGCCCGGGTTCTCGATCGGGCTCGGGGTCGCGGTGGGCGGCAGCCCGCTGCTCGCGTTCCTGGTCGTGCTGCTGCTCGCCGTCGGCGCGGTCAGCCTGGGCATCTTCCTCTCGACGTTCGCCCGGACCGAGCTCCAGATCGTCCAGTTCATTCCGGTCGTGCTGGTGCCCCAGTTCCTGCTGTCAGGGGTCCTGTTCCCGGTGGGCAGCCTGCCGTCGATCCTCCAGCCGCTGGTCGCGATCATGCCCCTCAACTACGCGGTGAACGGGCTGCGCCAGGTGTTCATCCGCGGCGCGGACCTCGGGACCCCGGCGCTCCAGCTCGACCTGGTCGTGCTGGCCGTGGTCGCCGTGCTGTTCGCGGTGGTCGCGTCGTTCACGATCCGCCGCGACGTGGCATGAGCACGCGGGCGCCGCGCGACGCGAGCGTGCACCGGCGTGGTGGGCGCGGTCGGAGGATGGGCCGGCGTCCGAGTGGCTCGGGTGACACGCGGGCCCGGATCCTGGACGCGGCTCGCCAGGCGTTCGGGGAGCACGGGTTCGACGGGGCCACCCTGCGCGACGTGGCGACGCGCGCGAGCGTGGACCCTGCCCTGATCCACCACTACTTCGGATCCAAGCAGCGGCTGTTCGTGGCTGCGATCGAGCTGCCGGTCGACTTCGCGGTAACCGTGCCCGCGCTCGTGGACGGTCCGCCGGATCGTCTGGGGGAGCGCTTCGTTCGGTTCGTCCTGGACTTGTGGGGGCGGCCCGAGGTCCGGCCCCTCGTGCTTGGGCTGCTGCGGTCCGCCGCGACTGATCCGGTGGCCCGTGCGATGCTCCGGCGACTGGCTGAGCAGGGCCCGCTGGTCGCGCTGGCCGGCGCGCTCGACCGGCCGGACGCCCCGCTCCGCGCGTCGCTGGCAGGGTCCCAGCTCGTGGGGCTGATGATGGCCAGGTTCGTGGTGGGGGTGGAGCCGCTGGCCTCGGTCGACCGCGAGACCGTGGAGCGGGCCATGGGGCCGACGATCCAGCACTACCTCACGGGTGACCTCGATTGACGTCGCCGGCCCGTGATCGGTCGCCGGACGCGGCTGCGGCTCGATACCCTGTGCGTCGATGACGACGACCCCGATCGCAGACGCGGCTGCGCTGGCAGGTGACCCGGTGCGGTTGCGGGATGCGCTGATCGCCCGCGACCCGTTGGCGGCCGCCGACCCGTCTGCCATCCGCGTGGTCCAGGCGCCCGGCCGCGTGAACCTCATCGGCGAGCACACCGACTACAACGAGGGGTTCGTGCTCCCGGTCGCGATCGACCTCGGGATCGCGGTCGCGATGGTGCCCACCGCCGATGGCCGGGTCGAGCTGACCCTCGCCGAGACGGGCGAGACCGGAGCGTTCGAGGTGGGGGCGGTGGGCGAGCGGCGGGGCAGCTGGCTCGACTACGTGGCGGGCATGGCGTGGGCGCTGGGCGAGGCCGGCACCGGGCCGCGCGGCTTCCGGGGCCTGCTCGCGTCCGACCTTCCCCAGGCGGCCGGGCTGTCCTCGTCTGCGGCGATCGAGGTCGTCTCTGCGTGGGCCCTGTCCGGCGGAGAGCGGCCACCGGTGGACCCGATGCGGCTGGTGCACGTCGTCCAGCGCTCGGAGAACGGGTACATCGGGCTCAACAACGGGATCATGGACCAGTTCGCCTCGATCTTCGGCGAGCCCCGGCGCGCCCTGCTGCTCGACTGCCGGTCGCTCGAGCACCGGTCCGTGCCCCTGCCGCTCGACGAGATCGCGCTCGTGGCCTGCCATTCTGGCTCGGCGCGCAGGCTCGAGGCTTCTGCGTACAACGAGCGCCGCTCCCAGTGCGAGGCGGCGGTCGCGGCCATCGCGGGCAGCCAACCCCGGGTGCGGTCGCTGCGCGACGTGACGCCGGCCATGCTGGCAGCCGTCCGGGAGACGCTCGATCCGGTCGTCACCCGGCGGGCCGCGCACATCGTGGCCGAGAACCAGCGGGTGCTGGACGCGATTGCTGCGTTCGAGGCCGGTGACCTGGGCGAGGTGGGCCGCCTGTTCTACGCGAGCCATGCGTCGCTGCGCGATCTGTACGAGGTCAGCAGCCCGGAGCTCGACGCCCTGGTCGAGATCGCGATGTCCACCCCCGGCGTCATCGGCGCCAGGCTCACCGGCGCCGGTTTCGGCGGCTGCACCATCAACCTCGTCCGCCGCGATGCGGTGGCCGCGCTGCGCGAAGCCGTCCTTCGCGACTATCCGCCACGAACCGGTCTGACGCCGCGGGTGTTCGCGGTCGAGGCGTCGGCAGGCGCACGCCGGCTCGCCTGACGCGGGGGTGGCATGCTTCGTTCGCGCCCCCGCCCCGGGGGGCTCCCAGGAGGATCCCATGGATCTCGTTCCGACCAAGGTCCGCGCCGCGATGGCGGCGCTCGAGGCGGAGGACGCGCAGGATCGCGTCGATGGCACCCCGCAGTCGCGTCGGCTGCGCTCGATCTCACCCGACGTTGGACAGTTCCTGCTGACCCTCGTGGTGGGCACCGGGGCAAGGACGATCGTCGAGATCGGGACCAGCGGCGGCTACTCGACGCTGTGGCTCGCGTCGGGAGCGCGGCAGACGGGCGGTCGAGTGGTCACGTTCGAGATCGACCCAGCCAAGATCGATCGCGCGCGGTCCAGCTTCGCCGAGGCCGGGGTGGGGGACCGGGTCGAGCAACGAACGACCGACGGGGCGGCCGGGCTGGGGGGCTTCGCCGGGACCGCCGACCTCGTGTTCATCGATTCGGAGAAGGATGACTACCTGCGGATGCTGGAGCCCGCGATCGTCGCGCTCCGTCCCGGCGGGCTGCTCGTGGCGGACAACCTGATCAGCCACGAGGCGGACCTCGCCGGCTTCCGATCGGCTGCCCTGGCGGACCCGAGGCTCACCGGCCTGGTGGTCCCGATCGGGCGGGGCGAGCTCATGGCGGCCCGGCTCTGACGCGCATGCCGGGGCGTTCGGGCCGCGCGCGGCTCGCGTGGGCCGCCGTCGGCCTGGCCTCCGTCCTGGCGGCATGCACCGGTTCCCCGGCGGCCGCGTTGCCCGCGGCCCCTGCCGCGACGGCTTCTGAGCCGGCGGCGACCGCGACCACGCTTTCGACACCAGCCACCACGTCCGAGGCGCCCGTCGGAACGTGCGTGCCGGCCTCGCCGCCTGCCATCCTGGGCGATCTTGCGCGCCATGGCCCGCCGTCGGGCACGTGGGTGGGCCTGAACCTCGACTGGGCCTCGCAGACCGTCGCCGACGCGACCGCGCTTCTGGGACAGCCGCCTGCCGATGTGGTGAGCTTCGTGTCGTTCCCGCTCACCGCCGACGACCAGACGAACCTCGACGCGGCAGCCGGGCAGGCTCGCGACGCCGGCGCCCTGCTCGTGGTCACGCTCCAGCCGTGGGGCGGTCTGGCCACCGTGACCGCGGACGCGGCACAGGCCGTGGCGCAGCGGCTCGCACGCTATGGCGCCGAGGGCGTGCCGACGTTGGTCCGATTCGCCCACGAGATGAACGGCACCTGGTACCCGTGGGGCCAGGACCCGGCCGCGTACATCCCCGCGTTCCGGACCGTCGCCGATGCGGTCCATCGCGACGCCTCGACCGCCGCGATGGCCTGGGCGCCCAACCAGGGCGACGGCTACCCGTACGCCGGCGGGCAGTACGAGGCCCCCGCGGGCAGCGCTGCCGCCGCGGCGCTCGACACGAACGGCGACGGCGCCGTGACCGCGGCCGACGACCCGTACGCGCCGTACTGGCCGGGAGCGGATGCCGTCGACTGGGTCGGCATGAGCCTCTACTTCTGGGGCCTCGAGTACCCGTGGGGTGAGAACGAGCTGCCACCGAACGGCACGTTCGCCACGCTGATGACCGGCGCGGGCTCGACCCCCAGCTTCTACGACGACTACGCCGTCCGATACGACAAGCCGCTGGCGATCATCGAGACCGCGGCCTTCTACCGTCCCGGCGGCGGCGGCGCGACGGAATCGGCCATCAAGACCGCCTGGCTCGACCAGGTGTTCGCGGCCGACACGCAGACGCGCCTCCCGCTGCTGCGGATGGTCAACTGGTTCGAGTGGCGCAAGACCGAGACCGAGGTGAATGCCGTCGTGGACTGGCGGATCATGGCCGATCCGGCGCTCCGGGCGACGTTCGTGGCCCTGGCGAGTGGCGGGCAGTTCGAGCTCGGGCCGGTGGTGGCGCCGGGCACGGTCACGAACGGCTGCGCGGGGCCGTAGCCGGTCGAGCGCGCGCGCAGCCGGCGTGGAACCTCGCGGGCGTCGAGCCCAGCCGGCGTGGAACCTCGCCGGCGACGTCGAAGGACCGGTTGTCAGTTGCGGACGAGGTCCAGCAGCCGGGCGTGAAAGTCGCCGTAGATCAGGCGGATGCCGTCGAACTCGGTGCCCTCGGGCAGCGGGTCGGGCGGGTGGATCCCGATCCCGACGGCCATCAGCTCGTCACCGGCCCGCTCGATCGCGGGGCCGGGCCCAGAGAAGTCCGAGCCCCACGACGTCACCCGGTAGGTCGCGGCCGGGTCCAGCCCGCGCAGCCGGAGCCGGTTGCGCACCGGCATCGGGTGGGCGAGCACCCGGTAGTGGCCCACGATGGCGTGACCGGCGTCCGCGTCGACCACCATCCAGGCGGTCTCGTTGCCGTCGCCCTCGAACGGGCTCCGCAGCCGAAGGAACCGGCCCCTCTGGATCAGCTCGCGACGCTCCGTGTACCACGCGATCTGCCGCCTGACGGCCGCCTGCTCCTCGTCGCTCATCGCGGTCGGATCCAGCTCGTATCCGAACACGCCGAACATCGCGACCGCTGCGCGCGTCGCCAGCGGCGTGATCCGGCCCGTCTGGTGGTTGGGCACGGCCGACACGTGCGCTGCCATGGAGGAGATCGGGTAGGCGAGCGACGTGCCCGACTGGATCGCGAGCCGCTCGACGGCGTCGGTGTCGTCGCTCGTCCAGGCCTGGGGTGCGAATGCGAGCAGCCCCGGGTCGAACCGGCCGCCGCCCGAGGCGCATGACTCGAACAGGATGTCCGGGAACCGGGTCGTCAGGCGCCGGTACAGCTCGTACACGCCCAGGATGTAGCGGTGGAAGAACTCGCCCTGCCGGTCGGCGGGCAGCGACGGTGTCCACGGCTCGGTGATGTTGCGGTTCATGTCCCACTTGACGTAGTCGATCGGAGCACTCGACAGCACCGCGATCAGCGCGTCCGCGATGTGGTCCACGACCTCGGGCCGCGAGAAGTCGAGCACGAGCTGCTGCCGGCTCTCCGTCCGCGGCCGGCCCGGCACCCCGATCGCCCACTCCGGATGAGCACGGAACAGGTCACTGTCGGGATTGACCATCTCGGGCTCGATCCACAGCCCGAACTCGAGCCCCAGCGCCCGGACGTCGCGCACCAGCGCCTCGAGGCCTCCCGGGAGCTTGCGCCGGTCGACGACCCAGTCACCCAGCGACGAGTTGTCGAGGTCGCGCCTGCCGAACCAGCCGTCGTCGAGCACGAACAGCTCGACGCCGAGATCCCGGGCCCTGGCCGCGATCCCGACCAGCCGATCGTGGTCGAAGTCGAAGTAGGTCGCCTCCCAGTTGTTGAGCACCACCGGCCGGGCCCGGTCGCGCCACCGGCCGCGGGCGAGTCGCTCGCGGTACAGACCGTGGAACGCATCGGACAGGCCGCCCAGCCCGTCAGCGGACCAGACGACCACCGCCTCCGGCGTGGTGAAAGACGCGCCCGGCTCGAGCCGCCAGGCGAAGGTCTGCGGGTGGATGCCGATACGCAGCCGCGTCGTGCCGAACGGATCGACCTCAGCCTCGGCCAGGAAGTTGCCGGAATAGACCAGGGACAGAGCCAGCGCCTCGCCGGTTGCCTCCGTGGTGTGCTCGCGGCGCAGGACGAGCAGCGGGTTGTGCTCCAGGCCCGACGCGCCGCGAAGGCTCCCGACCGCCTGACAGCCCGGGACGAGGGCCCGGTCATGGACGTGGCGCTCCCGGGCCCAGATCCCGCTGGTGGTGACCAGGTGCCAGGCGGCGTCCGGGAGATCGAGGACCGCGCTCATGGCGCACCGGACCGTCAGCGACGCCTTGCCCGTGTTGGTCAGGGTCGTCGAGCGGGCGACCACGGGCCGGTCCGCGAACAGGGTGGTCCGGAGCGTGACCCGCAGCCCGGTCGGGTCATCGGCGAGGTCGATCTCGAGCGTCTCGGCCTCGGACGGGTCCTCCGCGTAGGTCGACGGCAGGCCAGGCAGCTCCGGCTTGCCGGGCTCGATGCGATGGCCGGCATAGCGCAGGTCGAGGACCGTGGAGCCGTCGGGGCCCTCGACGACCAGCGCCGGGACGCGGAAGTCGCCCACGCCCGGCACCGGGACCTCGAGCGCGACCGGCTCGCCGACGCGGTTCGAGTAACCGGTGAACTCGGCCGGTCCGAGGTGGCGGAGCGAGCCGTCACCGCGCAGCGGGGCGCCCGCGTGCAGGTGGCCGAGCCAGCCGTTCTCGAGCACACGCATCGCCCAGCCGATGCGGCCGTTGGCGAGCTGCCATTCGCGGGCTGCGGCGTCCCAGCGGATCGTCACGACGCAGGCTCCTCGGTTGTGAGCACCCAGGTCCACCGGTACGTACCCGGCCCGAGCACGTATGCGGGCAGCGTGTCGGGCCCGCAGCTCGCGGTTCCCACGCCGCGATGCGCGGCGTCGAGGGTGACGATGGTCTCGGCGCGCGGGCGGAGCTCGACGTCGTGGGTGGCCGCGTCGAGGTCGTGCGCGTGGACATGCAGGATGGACACCTGCCGGGGCCGGTCGAGGTCAACCCGGACCGCACCGTCCGGGCAGGACACCCGGAACCAGCGCGTGTCCGCGTGGCCGCCGCTCTCCTGCGGGCGGACATAGGGCACGAGCTGCGCGGTGACGGTCGATGACCAGCGGCCGATCCGGCCGCCGCGCCGTCGGTCAGGGTAGGTCTCGTGCGCGCCGCGTCCGAACCAGTCCACTGTCTCGTGGCTCGGCTTGAGCTCGAGCACCGTCCCGACCCGCGGCAGGTCCATGAGGGACGGCGGCACCTCGACGGTCTCCTCGACCCGGATCCGGCCGTCGGGCGCGGCCGACAGCCGCTGGGTGTGGGCAACCTCGATTCCGGTCGCGGTCGTCCAGGTCGCCCGGACGGTCACGGCGTCGCCCGCCCGCTCGATGGCGTCCAGCCGGCGGCGAAGCGTCGCAAGCCCCCAGCCGTCCCAGCGGCCGGCCATGCCGCCGATCCGGTCGTTGTCGGTCGGGGCGCGCCACAGGGACAGGACCGGCGGCGTCGCGAACGCGGGGTGGAGGAGTCGCCCCTCATCGTCCAGGCGGACGTCGCCGGTCCAATCAGCCGCCGTGGCGGCATTGTCGTGGGCGGTGTGAGGACCGCCGTGCGCCGCATCCGGATCGTCGAGCGGCACCTGCGCCCAGCCGATCTCGTATCCGGCCGGTGCCCACGGCGAGGCCTCGGCCGTCAGGAATCGGAGCGTGAGCCAGCGCTCACCGCGATCGCCGGCTGGCAGAACGGATCCATCCAACCCGGGGATCCGCACCTCCGCAGACGTGCCGGGCGCGATCGCCGGCAGGGGCAGGTCACCTCCGCCGACAGGCTCACCATCGAGCGATAGCTCCCACTCGGCGCGCAGCCAGGCCGTGCCCCGGAACTCTCCCCGGTTCTCGAGGGTCAGCCGGCCCTGGCGCGCCGCCGCGATCGCCGTCCGGTCCGCCGCCACCCGCACCGGGGACGCAAGGTACATGTGCTCGAACACCGCCGGCTTCGGGCTGCGGTCGGGGAACGTGATGCCGTCGATGCAGAACACGCCGTCGTTGGGCTCGTCGCCGAAGTCGCCCCCGTACGCGTGGCGGATCGTCCCGTCGGGCAGCCGCTGCTCGAGGCCGTGGTCGCGCCACTCCCAGATGAACCCGCCCTGCAGCCCGGGCGTCGCCTCGATCGCATCCCAGTACTCGGCCAGCGTCCCGTTGCTGTTGCCCATCGCGTGGCTGAACTCGCACATGATCAGCGGGTGGCGCTGACCGCCCGAGCGCGCGTGGGCGACGATCGCGGCGATCGGGGGGTACATCGGCGCCGTGATGTCGCTGACGTGCTGATCGCTCGACCAGTCGAACCGGATCGCGCCCTCGTAGTGGAGGGGCCGCGACGGGTCTGCCTCGCGGACCCAGCCGGCGGCGGCGTCGTGGTTGGGCCCGTGGCCCGACTCGTTGCCCAGCGACCAGGCGATGATCGAGGGGTGATGCCGGTCTCGCTCGACCATGCGGGCCACCCGATCCAGGAACGCCGAGCGGTAGCGCGGATCGCGGCACACGTCCTCGTACCAGCCGTGGGACTCGATGTCGGCCTCGTCGATCACGCACAGCCCCAGCTCGTCGCACAGGTCGAGCAGGCGCGGATCGTTCGGATAGTGCGACGTCCGCAGCGCGTTGAACCCCCAGCGCTTCATCGCCACCACGTCCGCGCGCAGGTCGTCCACGCTGACCACCCGTCCGGTCCGGGGGTCGAAGTCGTGACGGTTGACGCCGCGGACGAGGATCGCCCGGCCGTTCACCAGCAGCTCCGTGCCGCGGACCTCGACCCGCCGGAAGCCGATCCGGCGCTCGACCCGCTCGACCACGTCCCCCCCAGGGTCACGGAGCTCGACGCTGACCGTCCGCAGCGCGGGCACCTCCGAGGACCAGGGCGTGACGCCCGGGACGCGCGCGGCAAGCCGGACCCGCCCGATGCGCGGTGGCCTGACGACGGGCTCGGCATCCGCCCATCGCGCCCGGTCCTCGGGGTCGGTCAGCGTGCCCGACGCGTTCAGGCTCTGCAGGTCGAGGATCCCCCGGCGTGGCGGCCCCGGCACCACGAACGCACCTGGCCCGTGGTCGGCCCCGGGCGTGTTCGGGACGACGCAGGTGAGCGGTTCCTCGACGCCCTCGATCGCCGCCTCGACCCGCCAGCCGGGTTCGAGCGCCGACCCGTCGGGCCAGCCCAGCTCGGCCTCGAGCTCGAGGGTCCCGGTCGAGAGGTCCTCGTCCAGCCCGGCATCGATCCGGAGCCCGGCCAGGTGCACGAGACCGGTGGCGTACAGGGACACCGATCGGGTGACCCCGCCGTGCCACCACTGGTCCTGGTCCTCGATGAACGAGGCGTCGGACCATTTGACCACCGTCAGGCGCAGGTCGTTGACACCGGACCGCAGGTAGGGCGTGACGTCGAACTCCGCGGCCAGATGCGAGTCCTTGCTGATGCCGACGTTCCGGCCGTTGAGCTCGACCAGCAACACGCTCTCGGCCGCGCCGACGTGGAGCACCGCCCGCCGGCCGGTCCACGCCGCCGGCACCTGGAACGAGCGCTCGTAGACACCGGTCGGGTTGTCCTCGGGCGGCTGCGGCGGCCGATTCGGGAACGGCATCCGGACGTTGAGGTAGATCGGCCGGTCCCACGTGTCCTGCATCGTCCAGCAGCCGGGGACCGCGATCTCACGCCAGGCGTCGTCGAATGGCGCGTCGTTCGGCCGGTGGAGGAGCTGGAACCGCCAAGTGCCGTCGAGCTCGAGCCGCTCGTCGTGCGGCACGGCATGCATCGGCAGCCGGCCCCGGGACGTGAGCTCCGGGTCGGCCCACGGCGGAGGCGTCATCGGGAAGGGCCTCCTGGATGCGTGATGACACCGGGCCATGGCCAGTGTCGTTTCATGGTCGGACGGGCCCCCGTCACCCCTTGCTCGAGCCCAGGGTCAGGCCGCTGACGAACTGCCGCTGGAGGGCCATGAACACGAGGATCGTGGGGATGGCCGCGAGCAGGGCGCCGGCGGTCAGCAGGTTGATGTCGGTGAAGAACTGGCCCTGGAGGTTGTTGAGGTACGCCGTGATCGGGCGTCGGTTGCCGTGGCTCATCAGCATCAACGGCCAGAAGAAGTCGTTGTAGATGAACGTGAACTCCAATGTTGCCAGCGCGGCGATCGCCGGCCGGCAGAGGGGCATGATCACCGAGGCCCAGATCCGGAGCACGCTCGCTCCGTCCACCAGCGCCGCTTCGGTCAGCTCCTTGGACAGCGTCTTCATGTAGTTGCTGAGCACGAACGTGACGAAGCCCATCTGGAACACGATGTTGATGAGGATGATGCCGAAGTACTGGTCGTACAGCAGGCCGTTGTCGCTGAGCGGCTCGGGGATCCCCGAGAGCGCGACGTAGAGCTTGAACAACGGGACGATGAGCACCTGCTGGGGCAGCAGATTGCCGGCCGTGAAGACCAGCAGCACCACGAGATTGAAGCGCCAGCTGAACTTCGAGACCGCGAACGCGACCATGGACGCGACGATCAGCGTCACGATCACGCCAGGGACCGCGACGATCAGCGTGTTGAAGTACGCGTGGGGGATCTGCGCCTGGTTCCAGGCGTTGATGAAGTTGTCGAGCGTCAGCACCCCCGGCAGCGAGATGTAGCCGCGTTGCTGTGTATCTGAGAAGGGGCGCAGGGCGGTGTAGACCGCCCAGACGAGCGGGAACAGCCAGACGACGGCCATGCTGGTCAGGAACGCGTACAGGGCCGCACGGCGCAGGCGGTTGCGGCGCCGCTGCGCCCGGCTCGCCGCTGTCGCCTGGCCCGTGGCCATCGTCGCGGCCGTCACCTTTGATCTTCCCTGAGCATGCGGACCAGGAACGCGATGATCGGGCCCAGCGAGATCATGAGGAGCACCACGGCGATCGCCGATGCGAAGCCCAGCCGGTTCGACTCGCTGATCCCGTTGTTCGTGATCAGGGTGGATAGCAGCTCCAGGCCGTTCTTGCCGCGATTGATGATGTACGCGATGTCGAACGCCCGAAGGGCCTCGATCGTGGTGATCACGACGATCACGATGTTGATCGGCATCATCGCCGGGAACACGACGCGGAAGAAGATCTGACGCTCGTTGGCGCCGTCCACCTTGGCTGCCTCGCGGAGCGACGGGTCAAACGCCTTCAGCCCGGCGAGGTAGATGACCATGATGTAGCCGACGTGCCGCCAGCTGGTGGCGACGAGCACCGCCCAGAGGTTGAGGCTCGGGTCGCCGAGCCAGTCGATCTCGTTGGTGTTCGACGTCCGGCCCAGCAGGTTGTTGATGAACCCCTGCTCGGGTGCGTACTGCAGCTTCCAGATGATCCCGATCACCGCCAGCGACAGCACGACAGGCATGTAGAACGTCGTCTGGTAGAACGTGCTGCCGCGAAGCTGCCGGTCGAGCAGCACGGCCATGAACATCCCGAACGGCGTGGCGATGAACATCAGCCAGCACAGCCAGATGATGTTGTGCTGGAGGGCGGGCCAGAAGAACGGGTAGGCGGTGAACAGGTTGTCGTAGTTCGCGAGGCCGATGACCTTGGCGTCGAACGGGCTGCCGATCCCGTTCCAGTTTGTGAACGAGATCAGGAAGGAGACAACCGTCGGGCCCCAGATGAGGGCGAGGTCGAACAGCAGCGGGATGCCGACCATCAGCGCCAGAACGATCTTGTCCCAGCGCGTCAGCAGGCTGTAGCGACGACGGACCCGCCCGCCGACGGCAGTCGCCCCCGTCCCACCGGCGCTGCCGGCGAGGGCGGGGGCGAGGGGCTCGCTACCTCGATCAGCCACGGTCCACCCAGTGTACCGAGGCAGTCATCCGGTCCTAGAGCGTGTCCCAGAAGCTCTGGATCTTCCCGAGGAAGGCGTCCAGGTCCTGGTCGGGCTTCGCGATGAAGTCGAGCAGGAAGGCCTGCATCCCGTTCGGCCCGGCGAAGTTCGGGTTGGTGTCGCGATCGAGGAACTGCGTGATCCGCTGCGCGCCACCGATGAGCTCGGCGGCCTTCTTCTGGAGCGGGTTGTAGCCACTTGTGTCGGCGTCCTTGGCGGCCGCGACGTTGCCCTTGTCCTGCAAGACCCAGGCGACCTGCGTCGCGGGCTGGGCCAGGTACTCGAGGAACGCCTTGGCTCCGTCGAGGTCGTCGGCCAGGGTCGGCGAGTTCTTGGCGATCATGAAGCCGTCGATCGGGGCGTCGAGCGCC
>Ga0307440_1000440_pt1 | contig 20451 bp, 16 predicted proteins | sample SalMarWE160410MG_FD_202150 | JGI IMG/M metagenome (GOLD analysis project Ga0307440, IMG submission 202150) | Salt marsh sediment microbial communities from the Plum Island Ecosystem LTER, Massachusetts, United States - WE1604-10 | ecosystem: Environmental > Aquatic > Marine > Intertidal zone >... | reverse complement strand
GCGGACTGCGTCCAGGTGATCGCCCGGTCCGCGGCGCCGAGCTTGGCCGCGTAGGTGACGCCCTCTTCCGGCTGCCACGCCGCTTTCAGGTGGCCGGCGGCGATGTCCGGCAGCACTTCGGCCAGCAGGGTGCCGCCCAATTGGGACAGCGCCGTCCACAGCTCGCCGCCCGTGGTCATCGCGGTGATCGGAATCTTGCGACTGGCATAGATGCCGCCCGTATCCAGCCCCTCCTCCATGTGCATGATGCACACGCCGGTCTCGGCATCGCCGGCCAGCAGGGCCCGCTCGATGGGGGCGGCGCCGCGCCAGCGCGGCAGCAGCGAGGCGTGCACGTTGATCGGAGCCACGCGCGGCGCGTCCAGCCACGCTTTCGGCAGGATCATGCCGAAGGCCACGACGACGAGTACGTCCGGAGCCTTCCCCTGCAGCCAGGCCAGGGCCTCGGGATTGTCCTTCAAGCTGTCCGGGGTGATCACGTCGATGCCGGCGGCCAGGGCCGCCTGCTTGATCGGCGAAGCCGTCAGCTTCATGCCGCGCCCGGCCGGCCGGTCCGGTTGCGACACCACGCCCACGACCTCGACATCCGGCCTGTCCAGCAGGGCCTCGAGGCAGGGCAGCGAGAAGGCCGGCGTGCCGGCGAAGACGACGCGCAGCGGGCTCATGCCGCAGCCAGTTTCTTGCGCTTTCTGAGCTTCTTCTTGATCAGGTTTGACTTCAGCGGCGACAACCGGTCGATGAACAGTTTGCCGTCCAGATGATCGAACTCGTGCTGCAGCGCCACGGCCTCGAAGCCATGGAACTCGGACTCATGGCGGTTGCCGTCGAGATCCAGCCAGCGCAGGCGGATGCGGGCCGGGCGCGTGACCTCCTCGTAGATCTCGGGCACCGACAGGCAGCCTTCCTCGAAGGTTTCCTTGTCATTGCTGAATTCCAGGATCTCGGGATTGATCCAGACGTGCAGGTCGCGCTCCGCCCCTTCCTGCCGCCATTCGGTGTCGGTGACGACAACGCGCAGCGTGGAGCCGATCTGGGTGGCGGCCAGGCCCACACCCGGGGCATCGTACATGGTGTCGGCCAGATCCTGCGCCAGCTGGCGCACCTCGGGCGCGGTCGGATCACGAACGGGCCGCGCCACGATGCGCAGCCTGTCGTCGGGATAGGTCAGGATCTCGCGAATGGCCATGGGGCGCATCCTAACCGGAGCGGCGGCCCCGTGTCATCGCCGCAACCGGTTGCTATTCCTTGCGATGCGCCTTGAAATAGTTGATCAGGCCGTTGGTCGAACAGTCGTGGCCCTTGACCTCGTCGAAATCGTCGAGCTCGGCGAGAACCTTCCGCGCCAGCTCCTTGCCCAGTTCCACGCCCCACTGGTCGAAGGCGTTGATGCCCCAGATCACGCTCTGCACGAAGATCTTGTGCTCGTACATGGCGATCAGCGCCCCCAGCGTATGCGGGGTCAGTTTCTGGAACAGAATCGAGTTGGTCGGCCGGTTGCCGGGGAACACCTTGTGCGGCACCAGCGCCTCCAGCGCCTCGCCGGACAGGCCGGCCTCCGTGAGCTCGGCGCGCACCTCGTCCTCGTGCTTGCCGCGCATCAACGCCTCGGTCTGGGCGAAGAAGTTGGACAGCAGCATCGGGTGGTGGCGGCCGACCGGGTTCTTGCTCTCGACCGGGGCCAGGAAATCCGCCGGGATCAGCCGGGTGCCCTGGTGGATCAGCTGGTAGAAGGCATGCTGGCCGTTGGTGCCCGGCTCGCCCCAGATGATCGGCCCGGTGGCGTAGTCGACCGGCTCACCGTCGCGGTTCACGCGCTTGCCGTTGCTCTCCATGTCCCCCTGCTGGAAATAGGCCGGGAAGCGGTGCATGTACTGGTCGTAGGGCAGGATCGCATGCGTGTCGGCCCCGAAGAAGTTGTCGTACCAGATGCCCAGCATGCCGAGGATCACCGGGATGTTCTCCTCCAGGGGCGCGGTGCGGAAATGCTCGTCCATGGCGTGCGCGCCGGCGAGCAGCTCCTCGAACTGGTCCATGCCGATGGACAGCGCGATGGACAGGCCCACCGCGCTCCACAGCGAATAGCGGCCGCCGACCCAGTCCCAGAACTCGAACATGTTGTCGGTGTCGATGCCGAAGGCGGACACGGCCTCGGCATTGGTCGACACCGCGACGAAATGCTTGGCCACCGCGGTCTTGGTGCCGCCGCGGGTCAGAAACCAGTCGCGCGCCGTGCGCGCGTTGGCGATGGTCTCCTGGGTCGTGAAGGTCTTGGACACGATGACGAACAGCGTGGTCTCGCGGTGCAGGTGGCGCAGGGTCTCGACCATGTGCGTGCCGTCGACGTTGGACACGAAATGCATGTGCAGGCCGTCGCGGCCGAACGGCGTCAGCGCCTGGGTCACCATCTGCGGCCCGAGGTCGGAGCCGCCGATGCCGATGTTGACGATATCGGTGATCGCCTTGCCGGTACCGCCCTTCCACGCGCCGGTGCGCACCGCCTCGGTGAAGCGGCGCATCCGTTCCAGCACGTGCCGGACGTCCGGCATCACGTCGTGGCCGTCGACGATGACCGGGCGGTCGGAGCGGTTGCGCAGGGCCGTGTGCAGCACGGCGCGGTGCTCGGTGTTGTTGATCTTCTCGCCGGTGAACATGCGCCGGGTCCAGCCGGCCACGTCGCGTTCGCGGGCCAGCCCCAGCAGCAGCGCCAGGGTCTCGTCGGTGATGATGTTCTTGGAGAAGTCGACCAGGATGTCGTCGCCGGCGAACAGGCGGCTGAAGCGCTTGAAGCGGTCCGGGTCGGCCGCGAACAGCTCCCGCATGTGCACCTGCTGCATCTGGACCGCGTGGGCCGCGAGGGCCTTCCATGCCCGGGATTCGGTCAACTCCGACACCATCTACCTCCTGTGCGGGAACAGCGCGCGGCCGGCTTATGGCCAGGTATCGCTCAACAGCTCCTTGACCGAATAGGCGTCCATGTCGCCCTCGACGCCCTTGAGCTTGACCGGCGGCAGCACCTCGTATTTCGCCTTGCCCTTGAGGCGCCTCATGGTGGATTCGCTGATGATGACCTGGCCGGGCTCCGCCAGGCTGACCAGGCGCGCGGCCACGTTGACGGCGTCGCCGATGCAGGTGTACTGCATGGTCTGGCTGGAGCCGATCGATCCCACGACCACCTCGCCGGAGTTGATGCCGATGCCGATCTGGATCGGCTCCTCGCCGTCCCGCTCGCGCTGCTCGTTGAACAGCTTCAACGCCCCCTGGATCTCCAGGGCGCAGGAGATCGCGTGGTCGGCCGCGTTGGGCAGGTCCACCGGGGCGCCGAACAGCACCATGATCTCGTCGCCGATGTACTTGTCGACCGTACCCTCGTGGCGGAACACGATGTCGACGACCATCTCGAAATAGCGGTTCAGCATGGCCACGATGTCCGTCGGCGACGAGCGGCGGCTCATGCTGGTGAAGCCGCGGATATCGGCGAACAGGATGGTCACGTCGCGCAACTGGCCGCCCTTCTCGAGGTTGACCTTGCCGCTCATGACCTGCTCGACCACGCCCGGCGACAGCAGGCGCTCGAACTGGGCCTTGGTATGGGCCTCGTGCTCGACCTGCTTCAGCAGCTTGGCGTTGGCCACCACCATGGCCACGTGCCTGGCGATGCCCGTGAACAGCTGCAGATCCTTGCGCGTGAAGGCCAGCAGCGAGCGGATGCTGTCGAGATGGATAACGCCGAGGAAGGCGCCGTCGTGCATCAGCGGCGCGGCCATGGCCGACTGGATGCCCTGCATGATCACCGACGAGGCCTCGGCGAAACGCTCGTCGGCGCTGCTGTCGGAGATCAGCACGGCCGCCTGGGTCTCGCGCACCTCGCGCAGGATGGAGCCGGCCACCTGCACGCGAATGTCGTCGCCGGTACGCGTGCGCACCGAGCGCGGCACCAGCTCGCCGCTGTCCTCGTCGACCAGCATCACCACGCAGCGGTCCGCCGGGAAGATCTGGAACACGTGCTCGGTCACCTTGTCCAGCACCGAATGCAGGTCGCGCTCCAGGCCGATGCTGCGCAGCAGGTCGTGGCCGAGGCGCAGCTTCTCGTAGTCGTCGCGCAGCACCGAGATGTCGGACACCTCCCGTTCGGGGAGGAATTCCTGGGCGGCCTCGACCGCGATGCGGTCGCGCACGGAGCCGGCGGTATGGAGCTGGGAGATGCTGACCAGCGTGGCCAGGCGCTCCTCCTCGGTCATGGCCTGGAACATCAGGCTGGTCTTGCCGAGGTTGATGACGTCGCCGTCCTTCAGCTTCACATGGTCGATGCGCACGCCGTCATAGAAGGAGCCGTTGGAGCTGCCGAGGTCCTGGAACTCGAAGCCGTCCCTGACGCGCCGGATCACGGCATGGCGCTTGGAGGCCATCGGATCCGCGAGGCAGATGGTGCTCCGGGGATGACGACCGATCGTCGTCTCGTCACCAAGGGTATACGTGTGCTCCCCGCTCCCTGTTTTCACCACGACCTTGGACATGCGCTGAGTGTATGGTAACGGCCCCTTGTGTGACAATAGGCATGAACCACGAGCGGGATTGGGTTTCGCCCGGCTTGGTATAGGATACGGGCAACCGATACGGAGGTTCCATGGCCAAGCAGCACATCGTCTTCGTCGCCTCCGAGGTAGCGCCGCTCGCCAAGACCGGCGGCCTGGCCGACGTCGCCGGCTCGCTGCCGGGCGCGCTGCGCCGGCTCGGCCACGCGGTCACGGTGATCACGCCGCTGTACCGCCGGCACCTCGATCCCGCGGTGCTCAGGACCGGCAAGCCGGCAAGGACCATCCCGCTGTGGATCGGCGGCACCATGCGCCAGGTGCCGCTGCACGAGGCCGACATCGGGGGTCAGCGATTCATCCTCGTCGAACAGGACGACCTGTTCGATCGCGACGGCCTGTACGGACCGCCGGGTGACGCCTATGCGGACAACCTGCTGCGCTATGCCCTGTTCACGCGCGCCGCGCTCGAGGCCGCGGCACTGCTGGACACGCCGGTCGACCTGTTCCACTGCCACGACTGGCAGACGGCGCTGCTGCCGATGCTGCTGAAGACCCAGTACCAGCACCATGCGGGCATCGCCGGCGCCGGCACCGTGTTCACGATCCACAACCTGGCCTACCAGGGCATCTTCCCGGCCCTGCACATCCCGCATGTCGGCCTGCCGCCGGAGTATTTCCATCCCGAAGGCTACGAATTCTACGGCCAGATCAACTGCATGAAGGCCGGCATCATGATGGCGGACCGCATCACCACGGTCAGCCCCAGCTATGCCGAGGAGATCCTGACCCCCGAATACGGCTGCCACCTGGAGGGCTTCCTGGCGAAGCACCGGCACAAGCTCTCGGGCATCGTCAACGGCCTGGATACCGTGTCCTGGGATCCGGCTGCGGACACCGCCCTGCCCGCCCGCTTCGAGGCCGGAGACATGGACGGCAAGGCGGCGTGCAAGTCGGCCCTGCAACAGGCCTTCGGCTTCGCCGCCGAACCGCGCACGCCGGTGCTGGCCATGATCTCGCGGCTGGCGGAACAGAAGGGCGTGGACCTGCTGCTGCCCTGCATCCCGGACTGGGTGCGCCACGGTTACCAGATGGCCTTCCTCGGCACCGGCGACCTGCTGTACGAGGCGGCGCTGAAGAAGCTCGCCGATGACCATCCCGGGCAGATCCATTACTTCCGCGGCTTCGACGAGGCGCGGGCCCGCCTGATCTATGCCGGCAGCGACATCTTCCTGATGCCGTCGCGTTTCGAGCCCTGCGGCCTGAGCCAGCTGATGGCGATGCGCTACGGCACGGTGCCGGTCGTGCGCGCCACCGGCGGGCTCATCGACACCGTGCGCGACTACGATGCCGGGCGCCGGGCATCCACCGGCTTCGCGTTCGCCGACGCCAACGCCCCGTCGCTGGCCAAGGCCGTCGACCACGCCGTCGGCATCTACCGCCGCCCCGCCGCCTGGAACCCGCTGCGCACCCGGGCCATGCGCCGCGACTCGTCCTGGGATGCCTCGGCCCGGTCGTACGCCGAGATCTACGGCTCGCTGCCATGACAAGCCGCGTGATCGCCGCCGACGTCGGCGGCACCAACATCCGGACCGCCATCGTCGACGCGGGCGGCACCATCCATGCCCGCCATCGGAAGCAGGCGGAGCTGTACCGGCTGCATGCCGCCTCCGCGGAGGCGGCCGCGGCCGAGGTGCTGGCGGCGCTGGAGGAGGCCTTCCGGCCGCTGTTGGCCGATGCGCCGGACGCCGGGGCCGTCGGCATCGGCTTCCCCGGCTTCTTCCGGGGCGACAGCGGCGTGCTCGTGGCCTCACCGAACCTGCCGGGGCTGGCGGACTTCCCGCTGGCCGAACGCCTTCAGGCCAGCCTCGACCTGCCGGTGCACGTGCACAACGACGCGCTGGCGGCCTGCCTCGGTGAGTCCCGCTTCGGAGCAGGCCGGGGACTGACGCACCTGATGCACCTGACGCTGGGCACCGGCGTCGGCGGCGGCGCCATCATCGACGGCGTGCCCTATGCCGGGGAAGGCGGCATGTCCATGGAGATCGGGCATCTGCGCGTCGTCGACCCGATGCTGCCGGATGCGCGGCCCTGCGGCTGCGGCGGCAAGGGATGCCTGGAGACCTACGCCTCGGCCTCGGCCGTGGCCGCGCGCTACGCCAAGGCCACCGGGCGGGACTGGGTGTCGCCGGTCGAGATCCACGAGCGGGCGGGCAACGGCGAGACGCTCGCCCGGCAGGTGCTGGAGGAGGCCGGCGCCTACCTGGGGCAGGCGATCGCCGAGGCGGCCAAGCTGCTGGACATCCGCACCGTCACGGTGGGCGGCGGCCTCAGCCAGGCCTGGGAATGGCTGTATCCGCCGCTAATCGAGCACATGGAGGCGCGGGTGATCCCGCCACAGCGCGGGAAGATCCGGGTACTGCGCTCGACCCTGGCCGATGACGCCGGCCTGCTCGGGGCCGCGGCCCTGGCCCTGGATACACGCCCTTAGGCAGCACTTCCATCGCCTCTAAAGGGTGGTCATCAGCCCCATGGCCATCGGGTGCGGCAGGTCAGGATGCCGCGGGTACATGCGCACCTGGAAACGGTAATTGCCGGTATCGTCGGGACGGATATTGGCGGCGTAGATGCCGTCGTTCTCGTACATCAGTTCGATCACGCCATCACGCCGGTAATCGCCGTTCCGTGCCGGGCGGAAGAACAGCACCTCCACGCGCACGTCCTCCGGGACCAGGCCGGCGAGGTTCGCCTTGATGCGCAGCGGGATATCCTCGCCGACGTTCCAGATGCTGTACGGCGGGATCTCGCTGGTCTGCGCCAGGCTGGTCTGGGGCCAGGCCGCGCGCACCCTGGCCTTCCAGGCCGCCAGCGCCTTGGCGCGCGCGAAGCCGTCAGCGGCCATCTCGCGGCTGCGGCGCGAGGCCGGCACATAGAAGCGTTCCACGTACTCGGCCACCATGCGGTCGGTGTTGAAGTACGGGATGCTCGCGATCATGGCGCGCTTGGAGATGTACACCCATTTGTCGGAGAATCCGCGTTCGCTGAGCTGGTAATAGGTCGGGATCACGTCGTGCTGCAGCACGTGGTACAGCGAATCGGCATCCTCGGCATCCCTGAGCTGTTCATCGCCGATATCCCGCTCGCCGCCGATGATCCAGCCATTGTCCCCCTGGAAGCCCTCCGGCCACCAGCCGTCGAGGACGGACAGGTTCGGCGCCCCGTTCATCGCGGCCTTCATACCGGAGGTACCGGAGGCCTCCATGGGCCGGCGCGGATTGTTCATCCACACGTCCACACCGCAGAGCATGTAGCGCGACAGGGTCATGTCGTACCCCTCGAGCATCAGCACGCGCCCCATGAACTCGGGCTTGCGCGCGATGTTGTGGATGCGGCGGATCAGCGCCTGTCCCGGCTCATCGGCCGGATGGGCCTTGCCCGCGAACAGGAAGATCACCGGCTTGCCGACCTCGTCCAGCAATCGCTTCAGCCGCCCCTCGTCGTGGAACAGCAGCGTGGCACGCTTGTAGGTGGCGAAGCGCCGCGCGAACCCGATCACCAGCGTGCGCACATCGAAATCGGCCGTCATCTGGCGCACCAGCTCCCCACTCTCGCCGTTGCGCTTGGCCTGGTACAGCAGGCGCTCGCGGATGTAGTGCAGCATGCGTTGCTTGTTGGTCTGGTGGATGCTCCAGAACAGGTGGTCCGGAATCTCGTGGATGCTTTCCCAGAACTCCGGATCCTGCAGGCGACCGCGCCAGCGGGCCCCCAGCTCCTGGTCGAAGGCGGCGATCCATTCCTGGGCCAGCCAGGTCTTGACGTGCACGCCGTTGGTCACGGAGGTCACCGGATTCTCCTCCGGGTCGATGTCCGGCCACATGTCGTGGCACATCTCGGAGCTGACCGTGCCGTGCAGCCTGGACACGCCGTTCTGGTAGGACGTGCCGTGGATCGCCAGCGCCGTCTGGTTGAAGCCGCCGCTGCCGTGGCCGAAATCGCCACGCCCCAACTGGTGCAGGCTCTCGCGCGGGATGGCGAGCGCCTCGGCATAATGGCCCATATACTGGTCGAACAGGTCGAGCGGAAAGATATCGTGACCGGCCGGCACCGGCGTATGGGTGGTGAACACCGTCGAGGCCGACACCGCCTCGATGGCCTGGTCGAACGTCAGTCCCTGGGACTGCACGTACTCGCGGGCACGCTCCAGCACGATGAAGGCGGCATGCCCCTCGTTGGCGTGCCATGCCGTCGGCTCGACGCCGACCGCGCGCAGGGCGCGCACGCCGCCGATACCCAGGCACATCTCCTGCTGGATGCGGTTCTCCAGCCCGCCGCCGTAGAGCTGATGCGTGATGCCGCGGTCCTCGGACCGGTTGGCGTCGATATCGGCATCGAGCAGCAGCATGCGGATATGCCCGACCTTGGCCTCCCAGACCTTCAGGTGCAGCTGGCGACCCGGCAGCTCCATGTCGACCACGAGGTCCGCACCGTCCCCGCCCTTCAGCGGCTCGATGCACAGGTCCTCGAAGCGGTTGTCCTGATAGGTCGCGATCTGGTTGCCGTGCACGTCGATGCTCTGGATGAAATAGCCGTTGCGGTACAGCAGGCCGACGGCGATAAACGGCAACCCGAGATCGCTGGCCGACTTGCAATGGTCGCCGGCCAGGATGCCCAGGCCGCCGGAATAGATGGGCAGGGATTCATGCAGGCCGAACTCGGCCGAGAAATAGGCGATCGCGTGCTGCTTGCCGTCCTTGAAATGGGCCGGGAACCACAGCAGTTCCTCTTTGAGGTAGGAATCAAAATCGGCCAGCGCCCCGTGGTACAGGGACAGAAAGGCACGGTCGTTCGCCATCTCCTCCAGCCGGACCTGGCTGACCCGGCGCAGGAACAGCCGCGGATTGTGTCCGCACAGGCTCCACAGATCCTCGTCCATCTGCCGGAACAGGTTGCGCGCCCGGGCATGCCAGGAAAACCACAGATCGCCGGCGATGTCCTCCAGGCGCGCCAGGGCCGCGGGAATCTTCGGACGGATCTGGAAACTGAAAAGCTGAGGTTCGGTATTGCGCACGTCCTAAACCTCCGGTCGGCTGCTCAGCGGTCGACGCTGGACGCACGACAGTCTGCGTAAGGCGCCATCCGCGTCAATCTCCGGCCTGCGCCGCATCACGGGCCTCCCAGCAGGGCCTGTTTCAGGTCCGCATCGGCCGGATGCGCGCCCAGCCACACCGCCAGCAGGGCCCGCTGGAAGTCCGCCCCGTCGATGCGGCCACGCGACTGCCCGTTCAGGAACACCTCCGTGGTGCCGTCCGGCAACAGGTCGAAGCGGTAGACGTCATCCCGGTGCGCCTCGCGGAACATGGCGTTGAACCGTTGCAGCCGGGGCCCCAGGGCATCCATGGCCGCCCTGGTCTGATTCTTCCCGAACCCTTCCGTCCAGCCTTCGGCCAGGCGCTTGGCGCTGACCCCGTCGTAGATGAAATGCATGACGACGCGCCTGGCACCCGTATCGGCCAGCACGGCCCCGGTGCCGGAAAGCCGATGCCCGGTATACAGGGCCGCGGCATAGATATGCAGGAAGAACTTGGTGCGGATGCCGGCGCCGTTGAGCTGCAGCGTACTGCCGGCCAACTGCACCTGTTCGGGAAACTCGATCCCGTCCACCTCGGCCGCTGTGGCCGTGACGGACCCCACGACGAGCAGCACCAGTGCAAGCAAGCCTTTATGCATCATCCGCTCCCTTGTCCGAATAGGGCCATTATGGCACATCGGCGTCCAGCCGGGATTGACGCAACGGGCCGGGCCCGCGGGCTGGCCGGTCAGTCGAAGCCGAAACCGTCGGCGAACACGCCCAGGCAGGCATCGACGGCAGCGGCATCGTAGAAGCGTCCGCGGTTGTCGCGGATCTCGGCGATCGCGGCCTCGTGGCCGAGACCGGGCCGGTACGGGCGATGCGAGCTCATCGCCTCGACGACATCGGCGACGGCGACGATCCTCGCCTCCAGGCAGATCTGCTCGCGCTGCAGCCCCAGCGGATAGCCGGTGCCGTCGATGTGCTCGTGGTGCTGGTAGGCGACCTCGGCCACCGGCCACGGGAAATCGATGTCCTTCAGGATGTCGTAGCCGATCTTGGCGTGCGTCCGGACCATCTGCAATTCCATGTCATTCAGCCGGGAGGGCTTGCTCAGGATCTCCGCCGGGACGTTGATCTTGCCGATATCGTGGATCATGGCCCCGAGATGGATGCCCTGCAGCGCATCCGTATCCAGGCCCATGCGCCGGCCGATGGCCACCGCCAGCTCGGCCACCCGCCGCTGGTGGCCGGCCGTGTACGGATCGCGCGCCTCCACGGTCTTGGACATCGAGGCGATCGTCTGCTCGAGATTGCGGCGCGCCATGGCCAGATGCTGCTCGCTGAGCCTCAGCGCCTCGTCGCGCTCCCGGCGCACACGCAATACATCGACCCCGAAGGCGAGATCACCGGCCATCTCCTCGAGCAGGGCGATCTCCTGATCGGTGAAGGCATCCACCTCGTCCGCATAGACATGCAGCACGCCGAACACGTCACCTGCCTCGCTGGTCAAAGGCAGGGCGACGTCCGAGGCGCAACCTGCCTCGAGCATCCCCTGCTTCCAGTCGTGCTGCGGCTCGGCGGCGATGTCCCGGGAGAGCTGCGTGTTGCCGGTGCGGACGGCGCGACCGCTCGGCCCCACCGAACGCGCATCCTCGCCCCAACCCGGCCGGATCGCAGCCAGCAGGTCTTTCGGCACGCCGGCGCTGGCCACGATCTCGATGTCCCTGGCCGCGTTGTCCTGCGCATAGCCGACCCAGGCCATGCGGTAGCCGCGCTGCTCGACGATCGCCGTACAGATGGCCTGAAGCAGCTTCTCCTCGTCGGTGGCATGGACCAGTTCGCGGTTGACCGTGCCCAGCGTCGCCAGCGCCCGGTTGGCGTGTGCCAGCGCGATCTCCGCCTTCTTGCGCTCGGTGATCACGTCGAACACGACGACGAAATGTTCCGGCTTCGGGCTGTAGACCGACACCGAGAACCACATGTCCAGGGCCTTGACGTAGGTCTCGAAGCGCTCCGGCTCCGCGCCCATGGCCACCCGTCCGTAGATCTCGATCAGTTCGGGGTCGTCCTCCCGGATGCCGGGAATGACCTCGCTCACCCGCCGGCCGACGACGTCTTTCAGGCCGGTCAGCCTCTCGAAGTTATCGTTGACATTGAGATAGATGAAATCCACGGGCCTGCCGCTTTCGATCACGATCCGGCAATGCGCCAGGCCGTTGAGCATGTGATCGAACAGCGAGCGGTGCATCTGCTCGCTCTCGGCCAGTTCGCGCTCCGCCGCTTTCCGTTCGGTCACGTCGCTGAAGATCGTCGCGAACTGCCCAGGACGCGGGCTGAAGGCCCGGACATCGTAATGCCGGCCCAGCGACTGCGAATAGTTCTGGAAGGAAATCGCTTCGCCGGTCAGCGCCACCTTGCCATAGGTATCGATCCAGTGCGGTTCGGTAGCAGGGAGGACCTCGAGCACCGTTCTGCCGATCAGCCCGTCTGCCGGCATCCCGGTCAGCGTCTCGAAAGCCGGGTTGACCTCGAGGAAGCGGTAGTCGGACGGCTTGCCGTCGCCATCGCAGATGATCTCATGCACCGCGAAGGCCGACGGCATGTTCTCGAACAGCTGGCGGAAGCGCCGCTCGCTGTCGACCAGGGCCTGTTCGGCACGCTTGCGCTGGCTGATGTCCCAGTAGATGCCGAGCACGCCGGTGATGTCGCCGGATGCGGCACGCACCGGCGTCTTCACGGTCTGCACCGTGCGCGCGCAGCCGTCGACAATGGCCGTCTCCTCCATATCGATGGTCTCGCCGCGCTCAAGGACCCGCCGGTCGTCGGCCAGGTACTTCTGCGCCAGCTCAGGCGGGTGGAATTCCTCGTCCCGCCGGCCGATCGCATCCTTCGGGCTATCCAGCCCCAGAAGCCGGGCATGCGCCACATTGCACGACACATAGGTCAGATCGGGCGCCTTCATGAAAACCCCCTGCGGCAGCGCATCGATCAGCGTCCTGAATTTGTGCTCACTGAGCTCGACCAGCTGGCGTTCATGCTCGAGCTCGGTGATATCCACGCCGGTCGCCAGCAGGTAATGCAGACCCTCCTTTTCCGTGTTCAGCACCTGGGCGTACCACTGGATCAGGCGCTCCTCGCCGGACTTGGTGACGATGGCATTGATGTTGCCATGGGTCGGCTTGCCGCCGATCGATTCAGCAAACACCTGGCGGATTCGCTCTCGCTCCGCTTCGGGCAGGAAGAGGGTAAACCAGTCCTTGCCCCTGGCCTCTTTCAGGCTGTAGCCGCCGAGGGCCTCCATGAAAGCATTGAAATAGAGGATCCTGCCCGTTTCATCGAGCATCAGGATGATCGCCGGCACCGCATCGAACAGGTCCAGCCTGTCGATGTCCTGCAGCATATCGACTCGACGCATCGTCTCTTTCCCCCATCTGCTGAATCAGCATAGACAACGATTATCATTACCTACAAGGCGGAACTTACGCCCGATGCCCGCCCGCGCTTGCCGCTCCCCGTCTGGAGCGTCAGGCTGCGCCGCCATGTCCGCACTCAGTTTCGAGATCCTGGGCCGCGATCCGGGCGGCTACGCCCGCCTCGGCCGCATGCGCCTGCCGCACGGCACGGTGGACACGCCGGTGTTCATGCCGGTCGGCACCCAGGCCACGGTCAAGAGCCTGACCCCTGAGGATCTCGTCGGGGACGTCGGGGCCCAGATCATCCTCGGCAACACCTACCACCTGATGCTGCGCCCGGGCGCGGACGTGATCGAGAAGCTGGGCGGCCTGCACCGCTTCATGGCCTGGGAGCGGCCGATCCTGACCGACTCCGGCGGCTTCCAGGTGTGGTCGCTGGGCAAACTGCGCAAGATCGAGCCGCACGGCGTGTGGTTCCAGTCGCATATCGACGGCGCGAAGGTCTTCCTGGGCCCGAAGGAATCGATGGACATCCAGCGCAAACTCGGCAGCGACATCGTCATGGCCTTCGACGAATGCACCCCGTATCCCGCGACCGAGGAGCAGGCGCTCGCATCGATGCGCATGTCGATGCGCTGGGCGGCCGAGTGCCGCGAGCACCTGCCCGTGAACGATCGCCAGGCGTTGTTCGGCATCGTGCAGGGGGGCATGTACCCCCGGCTGCGCCTCGAGAGCCTGGCCGAGATCGCGGCCATGGACTTCGAGGGCATCGCCATCGGCGGGCTGTCCGTCGGCGAGCCGAAGCCCGAGATGATGGCGATGCTCGACGCGCTGGCGCCGCACTTGCCGGCGGACAAGCCGCGCTACGTCATGGGGGTCGGCACCCCGGACGACCTGATCGAGGGCATCGACCGCGGCATCGACATGTTCGACTGCGTGATGCCGACGCGCAACGCCCGCAACGGCACCCTGTTCACCGACCACGGCATCGTGCACATCAAGCAGGCGCGGTTCGCCGAGGATGCGCGCCCGCTGATGGCCGACTGCGGCTGCTACACCTGCCGCCATTTCTCGCGCGCCTACCTGCGTCATCTGTACATGGCGAAGGAGATTCTAAGTTCGCGGTTGAATACCTTGCACAATCTTCACTACTATACGGCCCTCATGCAGAGGGCCCGCGAGGCCCTGGCGAGGGGAAACTGGCCGGAATTCCGCGATCAATTTCTGCAAACCTATCGCGGCGGCGACCCCGAGGCCCGCACGCACAACGAGGAGCTTTCACCATGAACCATACGATTTCGAGCATCCGGACCATCGGCGCCGCCGCGGCGCTGTGGCTGGCCATGTCTTCCCCGGCCTATGCGGCCGCACCCTCGGCGACGGGCGGCATCGTGCAGCTGGCGCCATTGCTGCTGATCATGGTCGTGTTCTACTTCCTGCTGATCCGGCCGCAGCAGAAGCGCCTGAAGGCGCACAAGGCCATGGTCCAGGGCATGAAGAAGGGCGACAAGGTCGTCACCGCCGGCGGCATCATCGGCACGGTGGCCGAGGTCTCCGACGACGAGATCAAGGTGGAGATCGCCGAGGGCACCAAGGTGCGCGTCAAGCGCGACACCATCACCGGCCTGGCCGAGTAACGACGAACGACGCCGCCTGACCCCGGCTACGAAGGAATCCCGACATGCATGCATACCCGCGATGGAAGCTGTGGCTCATCCTGATCGTGTTCGCGGTGTCCGTGATGGGCGCCCTGCCGAACTTCATGAACGTCCCCACCTGGTGGCCGTCCATGCTGAGCAAGAAGATGAACCTGGGCCTGGACCTGAAGGGCGGCATCCATCTGGTACTCGATGTCGAGGTCGACAAGGCCGTGGCGCACAGCGTGGCGGAGGACGTCGATTCCGTGCGCCGCAGCCTGCGCGAGAAGCGCATCGCCTACTCCAGCCTGGAAAATGACGGACGCACGATCACCGCCGTGATCCGCAATGCCGGCGATACCGCGGCCGCCGCCAAGCTGCTGTCCGATTCCATGCACGACTTCACCATGCAGCAGGCCGGCAACAAGCTCGTGTTCACGCTGAAGGACTCGCAGGCCAAGGACATCAAGAAGTTCGCGGTCGAGCAGGCCATCGAGGTCGTGCGCAACCGCATCGACGCACTGGGCACCACGGAGCCGGTGATCGCCAAGCAGGGCGACCACCGTATCCTGGTGCAGATCCCCGGCTACGAGAACACCGCCCGCGCCAAGAGCCTGATCGGGCGCACCGCCGAACTGGAGTTCAAGCTGGTCGACGAAAAGGGCGACCTGGACAAGGCCCTGGCCGGCGACGTACCGCCGGACGACGAGATCGTCTACGGCGATCCGGAGAAGCGCGGCGACAAGGTCTACCGCCAGCCCTATCTGGTGAAGAAGCGCACCGAGCTTTCCGGCAACGAGGTCTCCGACGCGCGCGTGTCCATCGATTCGCGCTACAACGAGTACGCGGTGACGCTGAAGTTCAACAACCGCGGGGCCGAGCGCTTCGATCGGCTGACCAGCCAGCATGTCGGCGACCGCTTCGCCATCATCCTGGAAGGGGTGGTCAAGTCCGCGCCGGTGATCCGCGAGCGCATCTCCGGCGGCTCGGCCCAGATCACCGGCAACTTCACGCCGCAGGAGGCGCGTGATCTGGCCATCGTGCTGCGTGCCGGCGCCCTGCCGGCGCCCGTCAACATCGTCGAGGAGCGCTCGATCGGCCCCAGCCTGGGCCAGGATTCGATCAACAAGGGCACGAGCTCGACGATCTACGGCTTCATCGCCGTCGTCGTGTTCATGCTGGTCTACTACCGCCTGTTCGGCCTGGTGGCCGATATCGCGCTGATCTTCAACCTGGTGCTGATCGTGGCGGCGATGAGCATGATCGGCGCCACGCTGTCGCTGCCCGGCATCGCCGGTATCGTGCTGACCGTCGGCATGGCCGTGGACGCGAACGTGCTGATCTTCGAGCGCATCCGCGAGGAGTTGCGCAACGGCCGCACGCCGCTGGCCGCCGTCGATGCCGGCTTCGACCGCGCCTTCGTCACCATCGTCGACTCCAACGTCACGACGCTGATCGCGGCCGTGGTGCTGTTCCAGTTCGGCAGCGGCCCGGTCAAGGGCTTCGCGGTGACGCTGACCATCGGCCTGCTGGCCTCGATGTTCACGGCCATCACCGTGACCCGCGCCATCATCGCCCTGTCGCTGGGGCGGCGTAAGCGCATCGAACGCCTGAGCATCTAGCCTGAGCATCTAGCCTGAGCATCTAGGGGAACACCCATGGAACTGATCCGTTCGGACACACATATCGACTTTCTGGGCAGGCGCAAGATCGCCATGGGCATCTCCGGCACCCTGGTGCTGGCGTCGATCCTGTTGCTGATCTTCAAGGGCCTGAACTTCGGCATCGACTTCACGGGCGGCACGCTGGTGGAGACCCGCTTCGCCCAGGCCCCCTCCATCGCCGACGTGCGCGAGGCCCTGACGCCGAAGGGCTACGGCAACGCCGTGATCCAGCAATACGGCAACCCGAAGGAGATCATGATCCGCGTGCAGAACCGCGACAGCAAGGCCTCATCGAAGATCAGCAACACCGTGCTCGACGCGCTGAACGCCAAGTTTTCCAACAAGGTCGAGATGCGCCGCGTCGAGTACGTCGGGCCCCAGGTCGGCAAGGAACTGACACAGGCCGGCATCATGGCCGTGCTGTTCGCGATGATCGCGATCTTCGGCTACGTGATGTTCCGCTTCGAGCTCCGCTATGCCGTGGGCGCCGATCTGGCCCTGGTGCATGACACTTCCATCGTGCTCGGCGCCTTCGCCATCACCGGCATGGAGTTCAACCTGACCGTCGTCGCCGCGGTGCTGACGGTGATCGGCTATTCGCTGAACGACACCATCGTCGTGTTCGACCGCATCCGCGAGATGAACGCCGCCAACCGCAAGAAAAAGAACCCCGAGGACGAGCCGACGACGGCCAACAACGCCATCAACCAGACGCTGTCCCGGACCCTGATCACGTCGTTCACGGTGCTGATCGTGCTGCTCTCCCTGTTCTTCCTGGGTGGCGAGGTCATCCACGGCTTCGCGTTCGCGCTCTTGGTCGGCGTCGTGGTCGGTACCTATTCCTCGATCTACATCGCCAGCCCCATCATGCTGATGATGAAGGGACACACCAAGGCCGATGAGGACGCCGTCAGGGAGATGGAGGCGCGGCCCTGATCTCGCTGCCGGGCGACGTCAACCCCGACGTCGGCGCCGATGTGCCGCTGTTCCGCGGCTATGGCGACGACTACCTGAAGGTCGGCGACGACGTCTACCGCTCCGGCCTGATGCTGCACGCGGGCCAGGTGACTGCACCCTGGGGACCGGAACGCCTGGAGGCACTGGGCGTGGAACACCTGCAGCCGATCCTCGCGTCCCCGCCGGAGGTGCTGATCATCGGCACCGGCCGGGTCACGCGCTTCCCGAGCGAGACCGTGCGCGATGCCCTGCAGGACGCGCACATCGGCTACGAGTGCATGGACTCGCGCTCGGCCGCCCGCACCTACAACATCCTGGTCACCGAGGGCCGCACCACCTCGGCGGCCATGCTGCTGCCGGCGGCCTAGATGCCCCGTTACGAACTGATGATCCGCACCGATTTCGCCGCCGCCCACCAGCTGCGAGGCTATCCGGGCGACTGCGCCCGCCTGCACGGCCACAACTGGCGGGTCGAGCTCTATGTCGAATGCAGCGAGCTGGACGAACTGGGCATGGGCATCGACTACAAGGTCATGAAGCGCGAACTGAAAGCGGCACTGTCCGGCTGGGACCACTACAACCTGAACGACGTGCCCCCGTTCGACGCCATCAACCCGTCCAGCGAGAACGTCGCCCGCGTGCTGTTTGATGAGATGAGCCGCCGCCTCGACGACGGCCGCCTGCGCGTGTCGCGCATCGTCATCGGCGAGACCTGCACCGCCAGCGTCACCTACTGGCCGTAAGCACCGTGCCAGGCAAAAGCATCTACCGCATCACCTTCATCAACCGGGACAGCGTCTACGAGATCTATGCCCGGCACGTCGGCGCCTCGGGCATCCCCGGTTTCGTGCAGGTCGGCGAGTTCTTGTTCGGCGAACGCTCCTCGGTGGTCGTCGACCCGTCCGAGGAGAGCCTGCGCAGCGAGTTCAAGGGCGTGAAGCGGACCCATATCCCGGTGCATGCCGTGGTGCGCATCGACGAGGTCGAGAAGCCGGGGCCGGCCCGCATCAGCGAGGCGGGGCCGGCCGGCAACGTCACGCCGTTTCCCGGCGGAAAGCCGGAGACGCCCGGGAAATAGGCCGTCTAGTCGCGCCGGTTGCGGCGCTCCCTGTGCTCCCGCATCATCCTCTCCCGTTCGAACCGCCGCCGCTCCGCACCGTTCATGCGTCCGCGCCGGTCCATGCGGAACAGGCGCCCCTCGATGCGGCGGGGCTCGATGCCGCGCCGTTTCAGGAAGCGCACCCGGCGCATCAGCCTCGCCTTGATGAAGGCCGGCATGCGCTGCTGCAGCCGCTCCGGGAAATGCCGCTGCATCGCGAGCATGCGGCCGACCCGGCGGTAGGCGTATTCGCCGTCCGTGAGGCGCACGCGGTTGCCGGACAGGCGGCCGTTGTCGACATGCTCCGCCACCTCGACATCGCCCTTGTCCAGCATGACGTTCGACTGGAGGTTGATGCCCTCTCCCTCGACGTTGAGCACGCCCTCGGTGCCGCGCACGCCGAGCACGGCCGTCGGCATCTTGAACCGGTAGTAATCGGCCTGGCGCAGCTTGGCGACGGCGAAGCGCATCCAGCCGGAAATCTCGTCGATCGCGGCAGCGACGATACTGTGATCCTCGCGCATGCGGTATTCCTGGACACGCAGCGAACTCTTGGCACCCAGGGCGAAGCTGGAGCCGTCGTCCATGTCGATCTGCATCGTGGCATCGTCGCCGGTGCGCACCACGTCGCCGGGTATCAGGTTCACGCCGGTCTCGGCGGCCAGCACCTGGTCGCCACGCATCAGCTCCGCATCGCCGGAAACCTCGGTGATCACGCCCACCTCGCCGTCCGCCAGGGCCAGCCCCGGCGCCCAGACCAGCAATACAAATACCGCCCAGATCAGTCTACGCATCGTCCTGCCCTCCTGTGTTCACGCTACCACCACTCTAGTCCAGCATGGACGCGGATGCCCAGGCGGATTATTGACACCACCGGGCATGGTTTCTAACGTCCCCTGACTCCATTGCAGGGAAAGGGTGCCGATGTCCTCCATTCACAAGTCCGAACTCGATTTCAGCCAGGCCAGGAAGCTCTTGCCCGGCGGCGTCAATTCGCCGGTGCGCGCCTTCAAGTCGGTCGGCGGCACCCCGCGCTTCATCGCCCGGGCCGAGGGGGCCCGTATCTGGGACGTCGACGGCAACGGCTACATCGACTACGTCGGTTCCTGGGGGCCGATGATCCTCGGCCATGCCCACCCGGACGTCATCGCCGGCATCTGCGAAACGGCGCGCTCCGGCATCTCGTTCGGCGCCCCGTGCGAGCTCGAGATCGCGCTGGCCGAGCTCGTCATCGACATGGTGCCGTCGATCGAGGTCGTGCGCTTCGTCAGCTCCGGCACCGAGGCGACGATGAGCGCCCTGAGACTGGCGCGCGGCTTCACGGGACGGGACAAGTTCATCAAGTTCGACGGCGGCTACCACGGGCATGCCGACGGCCTGCTGGTCAAGGCCGGATCGGGTGCGGCCACGTTCGGCGTGCCGGACTCGGCCGGCGTGCCGGCCGACTACGCCAAACTGACGCTGACCGCCCCGTTCAACGACATCGAGGCCGTCAAGGCGCTGTTCGCCGCCAACAGGGACGAGATCGCCTGCATCATCGTCGAACCGGTGCCCGGCAACACCGGCGTCATGGACCTGTACTCGACGGGATTCCTCCAGGCCCTGCGCGAGCTGTGCGACGAGAACGGGGCACTGTTGATCTTCGACGAGGTCATGTGCGGCTTCCGTGTCGCCGCCGGCGGCGCCCAGGAGCGCTTCGGCATCACCCCGGACCTGACCTGCCTCGGCAAGATCATCGGCGGCGGCATGCCGGTCGGCGCCTACGGCGGCCGCGAGGAGATCATGCGCCGGATCTCGCCGGACGGCCCGGTCTACCAGGCCGGCACGCTGTCGGGCAACCCGCTGGCCATGCGCGCCGGACTGGAGACGCTGAGCCGCCTGCGCGCCCCGGGCTTCTACGAAGCCCTCGAGGCCAAGTCCGCCAGGCTGTTCGACGGCCTGCTGGGCGGCTGCAAGGCCGCCGGCGTGCCGGCCACCGGCAACCGCTTCGGCTCGATGTTCACGGTGTTCTTCACCGGCCTGCCGTCCGTCACCTGTGGGGCCGATGTCAGCGACCACTGCGACCTCGCCTTCTTCGGCCG
>Ga0307440_1000439_pt1 | contig 20457 bp, 20 predicted proteins | sample SalMarWE160410MG_FD_202150 | JGI IMG/M metagenome (GOLD analysis project Ga0307440, IMG submission 202150) | Salt marsh sediment microbial communities from the Plum Island Ecosystem LTER, Massachusetts, United States - WE1604-10 | ecosystem: Environmental > Aquatic > Marine > Intertidal zone >... | reverse complement strand
AACTTTAAGTACTTTAAGTACTCAAGGCACTTTAAGTACTGTTAAAATATACTTTTATAACTATAAATATTCAAAAAATGGACAGTCAGTATGTAAGCAAAGTTGTGGATTTAACAAATCCGGAAAAGAATATCATTTATAACATGAGTCAGGAAGAAGCTGTAGAACTTATAAAATCAGGTGATCTGGAAGCAGTACGGCGTATAGACGGACAGTTTGCCCTGATCTCTGTTGATGGCAAAACTATCAGGATGGCCAGGTCTATCGGGCGTCCCCTCCGATATTTTATTGCGAAAAGAGCCGTCGGTCCGCAGCTGGTGGTTGCCGAGAGAATTGATGTGATATATGATTACCTGAAAAAGGAAGGGATGGATGACCAGTTCCACCCGTCATATACAAGGATGGTCCCGGCTCACTACGTAACCAAGATCGAACTCCTTGGATGCCCTGATCCGAATCCTGTATACAGCAGGTTCTTCAGGCCTGAAAGAAACAAATACAATCCCGGCAACCCTGAACAGATCGGGCAGGAATATATAGGAGTTGTTTATAATGAAATAAAGAAATGGCTAAGATTTAGAGCTACTACAGGTCCGGTAGGAGTCAGCTTTTCAGCCGGCATCGACAGTGGTTCCGTATTCCTTCTCACCTATCATGCCCTGAGGGAGCTTGGCGAAAGCCCTTCACGGCTTAAAGCTTTTACCCTTTCAGTAGATGGTGACGGAGCGGATCTTGTTCAGGCCAGGAAATTCCTTGAGTCTCTGGGCCTTGAGATGTTCCTTGAACCGGTGGAAGTTGATTATTCGTCCCTTAACTGGAAAGAAGCTGTCAAAGTCGTAGAGGATTATAAACCGCTTGACATCCAGTCTGCCACTATGAGCCTGGCGCTTTTACATGGAATAAGGCAACGCTACCCTGACTGGAAATATGTCGTTGATGGTGACGGTGGGGATGAGAACCTCAAGGATTATCCTATTGAGGAAAATCCTGAACTGACTATCAGGAGTGTACTTAACAACCTCATGTTGTACCATGAAGGATGGGGTGTTGAATCAATAAAGCATTCACTCACATATTCCGGAGGATTAAGCAGGGGATATATGAGGACCTTCTCAACATCCGATATTCTTGGTTTCGAAGGTTTCAGCCCGTATACCCTGCCTAATGTAATTGAAATATCCGAGGGTATCCCTTTTATAGCACTTACCGACTGGGATCACGAGAAGCTGTACGAGCTTAAAGGAAAAATTGTTTCAGCAGGTGTAAAAGCAGTAACAGGTATGGATATGCCGGTTTTTTCAAAAAGACGTTTCCAGCATGGAGCAGCATCCGAGGTTGACTTCAGAAAACAGTTTCCGGAAAAAGAAATAACCTATAGGAAAGAGTTTCTTTCTATTTATGAATAAGTTAAACCAGCCTGTCATTAATGACAACTGGATAATATCCGGCCGGGGAAGTAAAAACAGTGTTGTTCATGACATGCCCTATGCATGGCTTGTTGAAAAGGAACGTACAATAACAGGTGAAACAGAAGATACTGCGATCATCTTCCTTACCAACAGGGAATGTCCTTTTCATTGCTTGATGTGCGACCTCTGGAAAAACACAACAGATAGTGCCTCCCCGGCCGGTTCCATTCCGGCACAGATTGAATACGCTCTCAGCAGGCTGCCCTCCGCCAGGCATCTGAAACTATATAACAGCGGAAGTTTCTTCGATGAAAGAGCCATCCCGGAAGCAGATTATAAAAAAATTGCATCCATGATCAGTCACTTCGATACAGTGCTGGTGGAGAGTCATCCCGGATTTGTAAATGACAGGGCACTTCGTTTCAGGGACATGTTAGTTCCTTCGCTGCAGGTGGCAATCGGACTTGAAACAATACACCCGGATGTGCTCAGGAAACTTAATAAGAAAATGACGGTGGAGGATTTCAGGAACGCTGTTGTATTTCTTGTCAGAAATAATATTCCGACAAGAGCTTTTATCTTACTTAAACCTCCTTTCCTTTCTGAAGATGAAGGAATAATCTGGGCAGAACGCTCCATAGAATATGCATTTGATTCAGGAACTGAATGTTGCTCGGTGATACCGGTCAGACCCGGTAATGGTGCAATGGACATTCTGCAATCACAGGGATTGTTCTCTCCTCCCCTGTTAAAGTCGCTGGAAAAAGTACTCGAATTTGGCATAAGGACAGGTAAAGGCAGGGTTTTTGCAGATCTTTGGGACCTTGAAATGTTTTCTTCCTGCGAAAAATGTTTCAAGAAAAGAAGAGACAGACTCGGGTATATGAACCTGAATCAGAATATACCTCCGGAGATTAAATGTTCATGTAACAACAATTAAAGATATTATACTGACCGCTTTCCCCCCAGTCGTTATAAATGAACATAGAGACTTGCACGACTGTTTGATATAAGGCGGACAGAAATGTATAACGGCATACGGTATATTTGTATTGAAGTTTAAGTAATATTATCAAATGAAAAGGAAATATATGAATCCCTACCTTGCAGGCACATTACTCGGGCTTGTACTGCTTCTTGCAATGTTCCTTGCCGGCAGGGGACTTGGTGCCAGCGGGGGATTTAAGTATTGTGTTGTATCACTGGTGGGAACCATTGATCATCACCATGCAGAAAACTCTGTCTATTACAGCAAATTTTTCGAAGGAGGCAATAATCCTCTTAAAAACTGGCTCACATTTGAGGTACTTGGACTGCTGATAGGCGGATTCATATCCGGTGCAGTATCAGGAAGACTAAAGCTCAGGATTGAGAAGTCACCACGAATTTCCTCTTCAAGAAGGCTGCTTTTTGCATTCCTGGGAGGATTGTTCTTTGTATACGGGGCACAGCTTGCAAGGGGATGTACAAGTGGTGCCGCTCTTTCAGGTATGGCTGTCCTTTCCGTGGCTGGTTTTGTAACAATGATAGCTATTTTCGGATCGGCTTACCTGTTTGCCTGGTTCTTCAGGAAGAACTGGGTGTGAGGAAGGTGGCAGGTGACAGGGATTAACGATCGAACAACTTAACGATCGAACATTATAACAAATATTAATATGGGACCATTATCCTCATTAACTTCAATTCCTTCATGGCTGCAGTTTTTAATAGCAGTACTCATCGGAATCGGATTTGGATTTTCGCTTGAACAGGCTGGCTTCTCTTCGAGCCGCAAACTGGCAGGCATGTTCTATGGTTATGATACCACTGTATTAAAGGTCTTTTTCACAGCTGCCATTATTGCGCTTGCAGGTTCCCAGTTCCTGAGTTATTTCGGACTGCTCAACCTGAATATGGTATATGTTAATGAATTTTACGTTAATGCATCAATCGCCGGCGGCATTATAATGGGAGCTGGCTTTGTCATGGGTGGATTTTGTCCGGGCACCGGATTGTGCGCAGTTTCAATAGGTAAAATTGATGCAATGTTTTTTCTTCTTGGAGGACTGGCAGGAGCTTATATTTTTGCCGAAACCTATCCTTTTATACAGAACCTGGCAAACAGCAACTACAAAGGTCCTGTTAAAATAAACGAAGTGTTTGGTATGTCACCGGGTCTTTTTACATTCCTTCTCATAGTAGCAGCTGTGATAATGTTCTGGCTGGCTGAAAAAGCAGAGAAGAGATTTGCCAGACCTGATATAACAAATGAACTTTAAAGCAGTCCGCTATGAATACAAGAGTAAAATATTCAGTAGTCCTTCTGAGCCTGGGCCTTATACTGGCATTCCTTCCATTATCGTCGTACAGGTCATTTTCTGTAAAACCGGAAAGACTTCTGTCTGCGGTAGTTAATGATACTTCATTTTTTACAGTTGACCAGGTTGCAAAATTTATTGTAAATGAAGACAGTTCTGTCAGACTTGTCGATCTTCGTACTCCTGAAGAGTTCAGGAAGAACAGCCTCCCCGGTGCTGTTAACATACCATATACTCATTTCCTCGACACAGATCCCCAGAATTATTTCAGTGACAAAAAGATAAAGAATATTTTCTATTCCGGAGACGATTTGGATGCAAACTATGCATGGGTTATAGCAAGGGGCTTCGGTTACAGCAATGTTTACGTCATGAAAGGAGGCCTCAGGGAATGGTATAAAACAATAATGAACAGCAATTTTACAGGTGAACGGATAACAGCAAGACAAAATGCTGTTTTTGAAATCCGGTTCAGGGCAAGAAGACTTTTTACAGAAATGAACAGCCTGCCCGACAGCTTGAAGGTGAAATATTTGCTTTTAAGGAAAGTGGAAAAAAAGAAGCTCGACGGCGGATGTTAACAAACAACCCGATAATATGGGTGCTATATTTATCCGCAATCATATTTAGTTTATAAGCATACTAATTTTATGAAAAAATACAGATCAATAATACTGACCATTATTCCGGTCCTCATCCTGGTATTTTACTGGCAATTCGGTCGGGATCATTTCAGATCGGATGCAAGACGACTGGCAGAACCTTCAATGACAGGGGCAAACATTATTGATGAAAACCAGTTTTCATCCCTTAGTGGTAACAAACTGCTTGTACTGCTTGATTCGTGTAAAGCAGAACCGGATGTGCAACACCTGTCTGTCATGGAGATCAATGCAGGAAAAATCCTCTCAGAAAGTAATCTAAAGCTTATCAGGGACAATAACGGTCCGGTCCTCCTGTTCTCATGCGAAAAGTCCCTTTCTGCCAGGATCTGGATGATACTAAGCCAGATGGGCATAAGGGACCTTTATATTCTGTCTGAAAAATCTGATAGTACAGAATAATAACACAGGAAGAATATTATTTCACAACCTTGAAATCGTTCACTTCAGCTGTTGTAAAGGGCAGCCAGGAAAGAGTTGTCCTTTCTTTTTCCATCTTCCCGTACATAAAGCTGTTATTTCCGCATTTAAGAGTTCTGGCATCATATCCAAGCAACCTGAGGTACGCTGTGGCAAAAGCCGAATTATGTCCTGTTGAACAATAGACTACTACAGGTCTGTCAACAGGTATTGAAGCCATTTCATTAACATACCCGAGCGTGGTTGATGGTTTATATCGAACTGCTCCGGGGATATGCCCGTCCTCATACTTATCCTTTCTTTCTAAGTTTATAATGTAATATTTATGAGGATTGCTGAAAACCTGATCAGCAGTTATTAACAAACTGTCTGTACCTTCGCTGAACAGGTCCCTGAACCTGGCAGAAGCTATGTCTTCCCCTGTAGTCTTGCCTGTTTTGAGTTCGGGCATGGCAGTTGCTTCCGGTCTTGGATTTTCAGTGGTCTCCAGGTCCGATTCATATTTACCGGATACATCTTTAAGCCATCCTTCGTCGGCATATTTTTTATTCCAGGCACTCATCCCCCACCTCATGGCATAGACATTTCCATATCCCATAAGCCTCAGAAGAGATGTAGCATAGCATGCAAGCTGTCCTTCATCACTGACAAGAATGATACGATCATATTTAAAAGGCTTTATTCCTGTTTCAAAATATTCCGGAAGATTGTCAAACTTCCTGTTGACCGCCCCTTTTATATGGCCTTCAGAATACCGGGCGGGTGAGCGAAGGTCAATAATAAGCTGGTTGGTACCAAGACTGTCATTGACGATAGATGCCTTGATTATGGAAGGGTATTCCTTGCTTCTGACATAATCACCGTTGTCGGCAAGATATTTCATCAGGAGCTTTGTCTCCTCTCCTACCACCACAGGCTTTGTCGCAGTACCTGAAGCCTCAGCCTGTTGTTCATTATTTGCCTTTTTGGTCCCATTGCTTCCTGAACATCCTGACAATAATGCAGCAACCACCAGGGAGGCTGCCAGGTTGATATAAATATATCTTCTCATGTGAATATTTTTTGATTTTACAGATCACATTGAACCAACATGAATCAAAGACTTTTATCCTGGATAGGTTTATTAATTCATGCTGATTCGTTGTGTTACCTGCTAAAATTTATTGTGTTACCTCATTATGGTCCTTGTCATACCTGAGAGTCTCAGTCCTGTGCCCCAGATCATCATATTTATAGTCGGTAATGGCCACTCCGTTTGCCGGATTATTGATAAGGTTCCCGTTTTCATCGAGACTTTTAACCTCGGTAACAGCTCCATGGTCATCGTAAGTATATTCTGTAACCGGCACCAGTTTCCCGCCTACATACTCATCATCCTGGTCAAAATATGTGACCTTGACCGGATAACCGTTTTCGTTGTACTGAGTAACTCTTTTGGACCATCCCCAGTAGAGGTTGGACATCTGTCCGATCACATTGAAAACTGCGAAAGTATCTATATCACCGGCCTGGTCAGGATAAAATTTGAAATAGGAAACCCCTATATCACCACAATTTTCTGCAGTGCAATTATATAAAGTGTCTGCCCTGTAGTTTTCCATCTTTATCGGGTAACCTTTATCATTATATGAGAATCTTAATTCATAAAACGGACAGAATGGGTTCATCACTGTCTCTTCTCCTTTAAGGTTGTACCTCAGTTCCTTCACCTTTCCATTAGGAAGAACTGACCATGTGTAGGAATGTATCTTATTATTGTTCTCCACCATTGAACCATCTTTTCCGAGGAACATTGATCCCGTTCGCTGGCCTTTGTCATTAAGCATGTATTGCACAGCAAATACGCCATTATGTTCAATTGGCTGGTCATCCTTGTCAAAATAATGTTCTGTCTGCTTATTACCCTGGTAGTCATACGTAATCTTTGCCGTACCACCACCCATTGAAGAATATCCAAGGAGAACATTATTCCTGCAGTATTCAACTGATGCCAGACGACCTGAATCATCATAAGTAAATTTATATGCATTAACAGTCTTGGCTTCCTCAGGTGTAATAGGATGAGTCCCTCTCTGAATATCATACGGAGTTTCGCTGAAAAGAAGGTCTCTGTAATACTTAATACCCGAATTGGCTTGTAGCTGCGACTTCTTATTTCCTGTACATGATGCCACAATAAGCCCCAGCACCAGAATGAAGATAACCGGAACAATCAATTTTTGAAGTTTCTTACTCATTTCTGTTTTGGTTTAAATTAATAATTTATTATTATTTTTATTTCCAATATGAAGACCGGATTATAAATGGTTTCCAGACATTAATACGTTAACTCCATATCATACTTCATTTTAACAAGTAAAATCAACAAAAGTTTAAAATCTGATTAAACCTTTTTCAGTTTATTTTATCAAAGAGATAGAATTAACGAAAAGAAAAATTAGACTGTTATGAATAGAATAAGTTCAAAAATCGTTTTAATCCTTCTGGGAATTTTCCTTGCAACCGGGTACATCTCAGCTCAACAGGGTAATGAGAATGCGGCTAAAGCAACAACTGCTTCCGAAGGCTTAACTGCCAGGCAAATAGAAGCCATTAAAGCAATAAGAGAAGAACGGGCAGCATTCCGAAACGCTTTCAGGGAAACACTTACGGGTAATCAACTTGATATACTTACAAAACCAGGATTGTCGCGCCAGGAAAGGCTGAGATATTTTGGGGCATCATTGACTGCTGATCAGTTAAGGATGATAAAAGCAAACAGAAGACAAATGAGGCTCCAGAATAATACAATCAGGGCAACAGTAGCCGAAAAGCAACAGATGCGAATAAGAAGAATGGCAAATATGAGGAATCAGCAAAACAGGACTCTTTTTCAAAGGATCAGGATGAAAAATAGACATTTCGGCATGTAAAACAAAATTTTAAATGAGTGTCCTTCGTTAGTATTAAGATGCAGACTTTCAACATAATAACATATTGACCAAACGTCTTAACAACCTAAACCACACATGGATATGAGTTACCATGTTTATATTACAAGACAATTAATGAAGAAAATTAAGATTATTTTATTAATACTCTCAGTAACTATGGCTCTTCCGGCTGCGGCCCAGGAAGGAGAGGTCAATTTGTTGCTTGATGAATTTCTATATGGTAAAAATTCAAGAGATTCTGTACTCGAAGCTGCAGTATTGAATGAAGCCGACCTGAATGAACTTATAAGTGCTCTTTCAAGCAACAGGTTCATCTATGCCAGGAGTGAATTTGAGAACAGGACATATTTTATGGGACAGGATCTTGGAATTAAGCAATACAATATATCAACCCAGTTATTGTATTCCGGGCCCAAAGGACTGAATATTATAGTGTCCGGTTTATTATACAGTGGCTTCCAGCCTCAATACAATACTACCATAGCTACAATAGGATATAACAATTCTCCCGGAAAGCTAAAAGATCTCAGGGTCAGAGCAAGTTACAGCCGATTTTTCTTTGCCCAAAATGATTCTATTCCTGAAAGCGATTTCAACAACTCGTTTAACATTGGAGCTACCTACCTTAGGAAATTTATAGGAACTTCTATTGACATTTCATTACTTACCGGCAACCGGTCATCTGTTCAGGCATCATGGGATGTTTTCACTGATTTTACCATTGCACGATTTGGACTGTTCAGCAAGCTGCGTTTTAATCCTGAAGCTTCCTTCTATTTTGGGAACGAGATTGTTGTTACAAGCCAGTACATCTCTACCCGCAAACAAACCATAGAGATGACTTCAGAGAATAATAGCTTCGGTCTGCTTAATACAATGATAAGGGTTCCTTTCAGTTTTACCTACAGGAACTTTGATCTTATTGCCGGCTATAATTTCAACTTTCCCAGGTCGCCGGGAACCGATATCAAACCTTCCAATACCTCATTTTTCAATATCTCCCTGGGATATATATTGAATTTTTAAGGGTGCCGGATAAAAGGTACCAGGGACCAGGGACTGCCCGCCCGAACGGCTGACATCATTCAGTCGGACGGGTGGCCTGAATTCTATATTCCTCTGCTTACTGCTTACTGCTTACTACTTACTACTTACTGCTTACTACTTACTACTTACTGCTTACTGCTTACTACTTACCATCCGATAGCGCAAGCCGGATCATCTCCTACTCGTTGATTATTAGTAATTTTGTATTACACCAAAAATCTGTGAGATGGATAATGCCTTTTTTAATAGCAGCTTCTTCAGTTACATAATGATCCCCTTCTTTATCTTTCTGGCCAGGATATGTGATGTATCTATTGGTACCATGAGAATTATATTTGTTTCAAAAGGTAAACGGAATATTGCTCCTTTCCTCGGATTCTTCGAGGTTCTCATATGGATCATAGCTATTAGTAAGATCATGCAAAACCTTGACAACTATGTGAACTATGTTGCCTATGCCGCCGGTTTTGCAACAGGTAACTTTGTTGGGATGATCATAGAAGAGAAGCTGGCTGTGGGAATACAGATGATAAGAGTCTTTTCAGCGGAAAAAGGAAAAGAACTCGTAGAAAAGCTTAACAGCAATGGCTATGGTGCCACAGTTGTTGACGCCCATGGGGCAAGAAAGGATGTTTGCCTGATATACACCATTGTCAAGAGAAATGATTTATTAAAAGTTATTGAACTGATAAAGGAGTTTAATCCAAAAGCCTTTTATACCATTGAAGACATTAGAAGTACTAATGAGGGAATATTCCTTCCAAGAAGAAAACACGGAGTACTACCGCTGAAATACTGGAGGAAAGGAAAATGAGGCGGCAGGCGGCAGGCATCAGGCTGTGTGAGGAATGATGTTAATAAAACAAATTATGTGAATAATAAATAAAAGCGTATTTTTCGGAAGTTTATTTATAGCTAATTCTTAAAAATTATCTCTTAAGATGAATCAGTTTACAGGACACCCTTTATACAGGAAACACAATCTCGACAGTGCCATGAGTTCCCTCTGGGAATTTTATAAAAAATATTTCGTATCCCTTTTCATTATATCATTTGTGATGTCGCTGGTGATCCAATATTCAAGCACTTTTATTGATCTCAAAGATATACAGACAACAACCGATCCGGCCATTATATTTGATAAACTGAGGCAGATGATCATCCCGATACTGTTGCTCTCGCTTATAAACCTGTTATTCACCAATATTCTTCAGTATTATATACTCTACAATCCGCTGGACAGGAGTAATAACATATTTGTGGCAGCAGCCAGGTCACTCAAGTATTTCATTCCCTATCTGATAATGATGATCCTTCTTGCGTTTGCAGGTGGTATAGCAGTTTTCCTGGGTCTGTTCCTTCTTGTTATAGGAGCTTTTTTTGCCATGTTATATGTGATGACAATCTACCTCTTTATACTTCCTGTTCTAATGGTTGAAGGAACCAATATAGCCAACGCCATAACGAGGACGATAAAACTTGCACACAGAAAATTCTGGCATAACATAGGCTGGGTTGCCGTCTTTCTCATCCTGATAATAGTGATCTCCATTATCCTTTCAGGTATAATTCTGCTACCATTCACGGGTGACTTCATAAAAGCCATAGTCAATCCACAGAATGCCGGAGCAGATATTCTCAACCAAGCCACCAGTCCTCTTTTTATTGTACTTTCAGCCCTTGTCAGTGCCATAACATTCCCTCTTATGCCTATATTTTCGGCGATACTCTACTTCAACGGGAAAGCTTCGGAAGACGAAGCAGTAATTGTTGAACAGCCGCCCGTAGAACCTTCTCTGAGAGTCGAAGATCTTTATGCAAAACCTTATGCTGATGATCATCCGGACAATCCAGAGGAAAAAGGACCGGAGGAGGAGGAAGATAAGGAAGATGAAGAATGATAAAAAGAGGAGGTCATATATCATTTTCCCCTTTTACATATCCGAAATTGGCCAGGATACCTCCATCAACATAAAGTATATGTCCATTAACATAATCGCTTGCATGTGACGCCAGAAACAGTGCTGCATTAGCCACTTCATCAGGTGTTCCCCACCTGCCGGCCGGTGTACGTGTCATCACCAGATCATTGAAGGGATGGCCTTTTTCCCTGAGCGGAGCTGTCAGGTCAGTAGCAATGTAACCGGGACCAATACCATTTACCTGTATATTATATTTTGCCCATTCACATGTCATGTTTTTCGTCAGGAGCTTAAGTCCTCCCTTTGCAGATGCATATGCGGCCACACTGTTCCTTCCATATTCACTCATCATAGAGCAAATATTGATTATTTTTCCGCTTCTCTTCTCAATCATACTGCCTGACACCCGTTTTGAGACAATAAACGGGGCAATAAGGTCAGTATCAATAGTTTTTTTAAAATCACCCAAATCCATTTCCTGCAACAGGACACGTTTTATTATGCCGGCATTATTGACAAGTATATCAACATATCCCACTTCCTTTTCCAGTACTGTTATGCCACGGTCAACATCCTTTTCATCCGCGACATCAAACCTGATTGTAAAGACATCAATTCCTGCATCGAGGAACTTCTGGCGGCATCCTGTAAGCTTTTCTTCATTCCGCCCATTTACACAGATCCTGGCACCCGCTTTTCCGAGTAAGAGTGCTATTGCCAGACCAATTCCCTGTGATCCGCCGGTTACCAGAGCTACCTTCCCATCAAGATTGAACAAGTCAGTCATATCTTTCATTTTTGTTATTATTTCAGAGTATCAGGCTGCCTGACATCCATATCTCCATAATCGAGGTTTTCCCCTGCCATGCCCCAGATAAAAGTATAATTTGAAGTACCGGCTGCACTGTGAATACTCCAGGAAGGAGAAAAAACAGCCTGGTTATTCTTCATCCAGATATGGCGTGTTTCATCCGGTTCTCCCAAAAAATGACAGATAGCCTGGTTTTCAGGTACCTCAAAATAAAAATATGCCTCCATCCTTCTGTTGTGGGTATGAACAGGCATGGTATTCCAGACACTACCCTTCTTCAGTTCTGTCATGCCCATCTGCAGCTGACATGTCCTTACAACACTGTTTACAAGAAGCTTGTTAACGGTCCGATGATTTGAAGCTTCGGGACTTCCCAGGACATTACCCTCAGCCTCTTTCAATGTTACTTTCCCCGAGGGATATTCGTGATGTGCCGGTGCCGAATTAAGATACAGCCTGGCAGGATCCTCCAACGATATTGATCTGAAAACAACATTTTTTGTACCCATGCCAAGATAGAGAGCTTCCTTGAAACCTAGTTCATAACTTTTATCCCCGGCTTCGACAACTGCGCCACCTCCGGTGTTTATGATCCCCAATTCCCTTCGTTCCAGGAAAAATAATGATTTCAGTTCCTCTGTTGTCTCCAGAGCCAGTGGTTTTTTGACAGGCATCGCTCCGCCGGCTATAAAACGATCGTACATCGAATATACCATGGAAATCTCATCAGGAAGAAAGATGTTTTGCACCAGAAACTCTTTACGCAACCTTTCTGTATCGTATTTCCTGAAATCCTGCGGATGCACAGCGTATCTTATTTCCATTTTCATAACAAACAGCTTATAAATTAAAAACTAATTCATTTTCGACTCTCATGCAATTTAAATAATTACAGTATCCCTTTATTGATCAGCCTCATAATTTCTGTCCCGGCCATGAGAAAACCTCCCACACCATAGACTTCGGTCATATCCCTGGTAACACTCTTTGGATCAGCTCCTATTGGTTGAATATAGCCAACCTTGCCGTTTGGCCATACCGAGGCAACCATTGACTTCCATCCCCTGGTAATAACAGGTAAATAATCATCCCTGTCAAGATATCCGTTGGCTACTCCCCATGCCATACCAAAAACAATGAATGCAGTTGCGCTCATTTCCGGATTAGGATAGGTTGCCGGATCAAGAAGGCTTGCATGCCATGAACCATCCCGGACCTGAAGCGACTTTAGCCTGACGGCCATCTCCCTGAAAATTTTAACAAAATAATCTTTATGTATATAACCTTCAGGCAATTCCCTTATTATTATTGGAAGTCCTGCAAATACCCATCCGTTACCCCTGCCCCAGAAAACCTTCTCACCATTGGCTTCTTTTTTATTGAAATAATTTGAATCCCTGTAATAAAGGTGCTCTTCCTTATCATACAGGTAATCTGTAGTTGCTTTATATTCAGTATACATAAAATCCAGATACTTTTGCTTACCTGTTACGGCAGCCATTTTTGCCCAGACTGTCGGACCCATGAACAAAGCGTCACACCACGACCATCTTTCTGTGGACCAGTGCTTGTCAGTATTAACAAATTCAAGATCCCCTTTTGGCGGATCCCTGAGTATCGAGTTCAGGTAAGTCTTGATGGGCTTAAGCATATAAACCTTCCCGTATTTACGGTAAAGTTCAATATATACCTGGCCCACACAATAATCATCGGCATGATATCGCCTCAATGGGTCGTCATGCCTGAAATAATTCCAGGAACATTTATCAGCCAGTGTCTTAAGCCATTCATAATACCTGTCGGTACCCGCAATTGAAGCCCATTCGGCCATTCCTGCATATAATGCCGCATTGGTCCAGTCAGCAGGTTCATGCACAAGGGGCTGACTTATCTGCCAGTCTGCAACAGCTTTTAATACAGCTGTAACATCTTTCCTGTCTATATTATTACTGAAAGTTGATGATGGATGATCCTGAGCAAAAAGCGGTCCGGTGACAAGGAGCATCAGCAACATAATTAATGCATTTTTTGCTTTCATAGTGGCCTTCATTTCTGTTGTGACTGAAGTTATAAAAAAAATATTGTGAAACCCTGTAATTACTATTCTTTGTTCGTTTTACCCGAATATTTATAAGTGTTAACGTCATCCCTCCTCTTTGAAATTAGCCATTAAATTCATATTTTCGTGATCGTTAACGATACAATATTATAAAAAAAAGTCATATTCTCAATCCTTCAGGACCTATGAAGCAGTTCATAAATGATAATTTTCTGTTACAGAACAAGACTGCCGAAAAACTCTACCACAGGTATGCATCAGGTAAACCCGTGATTGATTTTCACAGTCATCTTTCACCGGAAATGATAGCGGAAGACAGGAAATTTAGCAACCTGACCCAGGCATGGCTTGAGGGAGACCACTACAAATGGCGGGCTATGAGGGCAAACGGCATTGATGAGCGCTTCATTACAGGTAATGCCGATGATGATGAAAAGTTTAGGAAATGGGCAGAAACGGTCCCATCCGCCATTGGTAATCCACTGTATCACTGGACACACCTTGAACTAACCAGGTATTTCGGGATTACAAAGCTGCTCTCTCCATCAACGGCAGAAAGGATTTACAGGTTTACTTCTGAAAAACTCTCATCAACGGGATACAGTACACGCTCTCTTCTCAAAAAGATGAATACGGAGATTGTATGTACCACTGATGATCCGGCTGACAGCCTGGAACATCACAGGAAATTAAAAGGCACTTTTGAAATAAAAGTGCTGCCTACTTTTCGACCTGACAACATCATAAAGACTGACGATCCCGGTAGGTTCAGAACATATATAAAAAGAATGGAAGAGGCAACAAACAGTGAAATAAAGGATCTCCAAAGCCTTGTTACAGCGCTCGACAACAGGCACAGTTACTTCCATGACAACGGCTGCAGAATATCCGATCATGGTATTGACAGATTTTATTTCACGGGTTTCACTATAAAGGATATTGACCATATAGTGAAGAAGCTTCTCAAGGGTGACAGTATTTCCACGGAAGAAAAGGAAAAGTATATAACTGCTGTCATGCTCGAGCTGTGCAGGATGAATCATAAGAGAGGATGGACCCAGCAGTTTCATGCAGGCGCGCTACGTAATAATAATGAAAGGATGTATGATTTAATGGGACCTGATACCGGCTGGGACTCTATTGGTATAAGCCTTGATCCTCTCAAAGTTTCGGGCTTTCTCAATGCCCTTGACAGGGAAAACAGGTTAGCCAGGACTATACTCTACAACCTCAATCCTGCCGATAATGAGATACTGATAACCATGACAGGAAATTTCAATGATGGTACTATGAAAGGAAAGGTTCAGTATGGAGCAGCATGGTGGTTCCTGGATCAGAAGAACGGGATCGAGAAGCACCTCAGGGACCTTGCCTCACTCGGATCACTGAGGTGGTTCGTAGGAATGGTAACAGATTCCAGAAGCTTCCTTTCCTATCCACGCCACGAGTACTTCAGGAGGATCTTATGTAACTGGCTTGGTGAAGAAGTCGAGAAAAGGCTTATTCCTGATGATGAAGAGCTCCTGGGTAAAATGGTTGAAGACATATCTTACGGGAATGCGAGGGATTATTTCGGCTTTTACAACTGATACTGCACTACGATATGAATGATATGAATCTTAATGGCAAGGTGGCTGTTATAACAGGAGGAGCCGGAACTATATGTTCTGTTATGGGCAGGGCACTTGCCGAACAGGGAGTCAAAACTGTAATCCTCGATCATAATAATGACAGAGCCAGCCAGGTAGCATCAGATATTGAAAATGAGTTCAGAACGGAATCAATCGGCATACGAGCGGATGTACTTGACAGGAAGTCGCTTGAGTCGGCACTCAAGGAAATACTCCGAAGATTCGGACAGATCAATATTCTTGTTAACGGAGCCGGAGGAAATTCACCAGAAGCAACAACACAGGTTGAAAAAATGACCTCTTCGGACAACCCGGAAGATACTTTTTTCGGATTATCTGCATCGGGCTTCGACAGGGTCCTTGATCTTAATTTTAAAGGCACACTGGTACCGACTTTTGTCTTTTCAGAACAAATGGTAAAAAATGGTTCAGGTGTCATCGTCAACATCTCCTCCATGAACTCTTTCAGGCCTCTTACCAAAATACCTGCCTATTCTGCAGCCAAGGCAGCAATCAATAATTTCACACAATGGCTGGCAGTACATTTTGCAATGACAGGTATCAGAGTCAATGCCATTGCCCCGGGATTCCTGCTGACAAAACAGAACAGGTTTCTACTTACCGATGAAAAGACCGGAGAACCGACACCAAGGGCAAAAAAAATCCTTGGCAGCACTCCTATGGAACGCTACGGGACTCCGGAAGAAATGACAGGAACGCTCCTGTACCTGGTCTCTGATTTGTCTGCATTCGTTACAGGAGTGGTAATTCCTGTTGACGGGGGGTTCAGTGCTTATTCAGGGGTGTAGAGAAGGCGGAAGACCCAGGACACAGGATGTAAGACGTAAGACATAGGACGTAAGACGTTAGGACGTAAGACATAGGGCGTAAGACATAGGACGTAAGACGTAAGACTTAAGACATAAGATGTTAGGAGGTTGATGCAGGTTCTGCTTTTGAAGAAGGAAATACGAAGATGAAAACCAGATCTCTTAAGCCTGTTGTTAAATAAAGTAATTACGAAAATATATTTTATATCATAGATGAAAAGTATTATAAAGTCGACCGGGCGAATGTTAATGATTACTTTGCCTGTTTGTGTTACTTTTGATCATTGCATCACCAGTGAAAAGGCTCCTGTCAAAAAGCCCAATGTGGTAATTATTCTTGCTGATGACCAGGCATGGGGTGATTTAAGTTTAAATGGAAATAATAATATCCGAACACCCAATATTGACAGGATGGCTTCCGAAGGGGTGAGTTTCACAAACTTTTATGTCTGCGCGGTTAGTTCACCTACCCGGGCTCAGTTGCTTACCGGGAGATACGCTGTCAGAGGAGGAGTGTACAGTACATCTTCCGGAGGAGAAAGATTGGACCTCGATGAAACGACTATTGCCGATATTTTCAAGAAAGCTGGTTATGCCACTGCGGCCTATGGCAAATGGCACAACGGGATGCAATATCCCTATCATCCAAATGGACGGGGATTCAATGATTTTTATGGCTTTTGTTCCGGTCACTGGGGCGAATATTTTAATCCGATGCTAGAACATAATGGCGCACTTGTAAAAGGGAACGGTTATGTAACGGATGACTTTACCAACCATGGTTTAACTTTTATGAAAGAGAATAAAGACAAACCATTTTTTCTGTACCTGCCATACAATACGCCTCATTCTCCTATGCAAGTACCCGACAGGTGGTGGAATAATTTTAAAGATAAAGATCTAAAAATGTTTGGCACAAGACCAGAGCAGGAGGATATTCAATATACCAAAGCAGCTCTGGCCATGAGCGAAAATATAGACTGGAATGTTGGACGAGTGCTTCAAATGATAAAAGATCTTGGTATCGAAAAAAATACCATTGTGGTGTATTTTAGTGACAACGGTCCCAACAATTGGCGTTGGAATGGAGGAATGAAAGGCAAGAAAGGATGGGTAGATGAAGGAGGTGTTCGTGTACCTCTGATTGTAAAATGGCCAGAGAAATTAATTGGAGGGAAAACGGTTGACCAGATCTCGGGTGCCATCGACCTGTTGCCGACATTGGCTGATTTGGCTGGAATCGATTACCATACCAATAAACCATTAGACGGAGTTAGCCTGAAACCTTTACTTGTTGAAAGAAATCCCAAATGGCAGGACCGGTATATTTACAGCTACTGGAGCCATAAACTAAGTGCACGGAGTCAAAAATACAGGCTTGATAATGATGGTAAACTTTTTGATATCGAGAAGGACAGAGGACAGACAAAGGATTTAAGTATGCAGCTTCCTGAAGTAGAAGAAAAATTAAATGCAGCAAAAGAGATATTTAGAACAGGTATTTTAAGTGAATTACCCTTAAAGGACAACCGCCCGTTTCTGATCGGGGATCCTGGTGCGGAATATACTCAGGTTCCTGCAAGAGACGGCCGGGCCCATGGAAATATCAAACGCTCAAACAGATGGCCTAATTGTTCCTTTTTCACCAACTGGGTCAGCCTTCAGGATGAAATAACCTGGGATGTTGATGTGGCTGCCGATGGAGATTTCCAGGTCGAACTCTATTACACATGTCCCAAAGCGGATTTAGGTTCTACTTTTGAGATGATCCTGGGCGACAGCGTGCTGACCGGCAAAATCATCGAGGCATTTGACCCCCCATTGCGAGGCATGGAAGATGATCGTGTTAAAAGAGAGGAATCGTATGTAAAGGATTGGAAACCGATAAACCTTGGAGTCATTCATGCCAGCAAAGGCCCCGCCCGCTTAACTTTAAAAGCGCTGAAAATACCCGGTCATTCAGTTATGGATTTCAGGTTGCTCATGTTTAAAAGAGTCAATTGATGGGCGTATAAGACGAAAGACGAAAGACGAAAGACAAAAGACGAAAGACGAAAGACGCAAGTATAAGGGAGCAGAGCACAAAGAAGAATTTATTTTTTAATGATAATAAAGAACAATAAAGATAATATGGCAAAAAACGTTATTGTAGCGCAATCCGGAGGTCCATCACCGGTCATCAACAGTTCTTTGCGCGGTATAATAGAAACATGCCGTATGTTCCCCGACAGGTTTGACAGGATATATGGCGGGTGGCATGGAATAGAGGGTGTGCTCAGGGAAGAATTACTTGACCTTTCCGTCCAGAAAGAAGAAGAGATAGCTCTTTTAAGGAACACTCCAGCTGCGGGTAGTATCGGGACCTGCAGGTATAAGCTGAAGGATAAGCAGGTAAACGATTTCAACCGTTTAATGGATGTGTTCAAAGTACATGACATTGGTTATTTATTTTATATAGGAGGAAATGATTCCCAGCACACAGCATTGAAAGTAAGCGAAATGGCCGCAACACAAGGCCTTGACCTGATTGCTGTTGGTGTACCAAAGACTATTGATAACGATGTGGGAGATAATGAATTCCGACTTATTGATCACACCCCTGGCTACGGTAGTGTGGCACGCTACTGGTCACATATAATACAGAATGCCAACGAGGAAAATATGGGTTCCTCTCCTTCCGATCCGGTACTGGTGATTCAGGCTATGGGTCGGAAAATAGGGTATATCCCTGCGGCATCGAGGCTGGCTGATCCGCAAAGGGAAATGCCACTCCAGATCTATATGGCTGAATCTGATGTACCCCTGGACTTACTGGCTGATAATGTTAATGATCAGTTGAAAAGGGACGGCAGGTGTATTGTGGTAATAAGTGAAGGATTTGATGCGGGCGGCATCGGTGAGGTTAAGGATGCATTCGGTCATACTTCTTTCGGTTCCAGCCGCAATTCGGTATTCCAGGTAGTTGTAAATTATCTGAATAAAAAAGGGCTGAAGGCCCGGGGGGCCGCCAGGGGCCAGGTGATGGGAACAGACCAGCGTCATACAACCGCATATGCATCGGTGACTGACCTTGATGAAGCATATAAAGTGGGACAAAAAGCTGTTGAAATAGCCCTGAATGATGGTAACGGATGGATGGCTACAATACTCAGGGAACAAGGTATCATATACAACGTCAGGTATGACAAAGTACCGCTGGAAAAGGTAGCTCTTTCAGAAAGATCATTCCCGGAAAAATGGATATCATCTTCACGCTATGATGTAACAGATGACTTCCTTGCTTACGTAAGACCATTGACAGGTGAAGACTGGCCTTCGGTACCAATGATCAACGGACGACAGAGATTTTCACAATTTGAGATGAAATTCGCTGATAAAAAACTGGATGATTATATACCCGAGGCATATAAATGAAATATTGTAGCATTACACCGAAGCTTTTTAAACATACTATGAAAATAATGATTTGATATATTAATTATGAATCCTCACGATCAACTACTTACACTGAAACCTGAAAAAGACTTTTTTATTGGCATTGATTCTGACGGGTGTGCATTCGATACGATGGAAATAAAACAGAAAGAATGCTTCTGTCCGAATTTCATCAGATTCTTCGGGATGCAGCCCGTATCAAAGTATGCACGGGAAACCTGGGAATTTGTTAACCTTTATTCAACTACAAGAGGCTGCAACCGTTTTCTGGCTGTAAATGAGACATTGAAATTGCTGGCTTTACGCCCCGAGATAAAAGCCAGGAATTTCCGGGTTCCCTCTCCCGTATCTTTAATTGAATGGACAGGGAAAGAAACGAAACTTGGCAATCCAGCATTGAAAAAATATGCTGCTCAGGTTAACGATCCCTTTATAAACAAGACCCTTGAGTGGTCGTTAAAAGTGAATGAGGATATTGCACAAATGGTCTTCGGGATTTCACCATTTCCCTTTGTCAGGGAATGCCTCGACAGGATAAAACCCGTAGCTGACGCAATGGTTGTATCACAGACCCCTTATGATGCACTTAAACGTGAATGGGAGGAAAACAGGATAGACAGTTATGTAAGAATGATTGCAGGACAGGAACATGGAACAAAGGCAGAACATCTTAAATATGCTGCCAAAGGGAAATATCCGGATGACAGGATACTGATGATAGGTGATGCCCCCGGAGATCTTAAAGCTGCAAGGTCTAACGGCGTCCTTTTCTTTCCGGTCAACCCGGGCAACGAGGAAGCCTCATGGGAAAGACTATATAGAGAAGGTCTTGACATGTTTTTTAACGGCAGTTATAAAGGTAAATATGAAGACTGCCTGATAAGGGAATTTGAAGAGTACCTGCCGGAACAACCGGATTGGAAACAGGTTAAATGAAATATTGAATATTATCAGCCTGGTAAATTTATTTTTATCAGGGTTTAATTCAGGGAGCGTCAGAA
>Ga0307440_1000438_pt1 | contig 20480 bp, 17 predicted proteins | sample SalMarWE160410MG_FD_202150 | JGI IMG/M metagenome (GOLD analysis project Ga0307440, IMG submission 202150) | Salt marsh sediment microbial communities from the Plum Island Ecosystem LTER, Massachusetts, United States - WE1604-10 | ecosystem: Environmental > Aquatic > Marine > Intertidal zone >... | reverse complement strand
AGCTTGGATTCTTGCTGGTTGGCCCCGCTCACCTGATGTTTGCCGCCAGACGCAAACCGCCCTTAGTTCGAGAACAGGACCTCCAGGAGTGTCCCCAAGTTATCCTTGCCCTCCAGGGTTCGCAGGTTGAAGACTTCTGTGTAGCCGCAGTTGTGGCACGAAGCAAAAGCGTAGCGGTAGACCTGGACCTCCAGCAGTCTCGAGAGCCCCGTCCCCGACATCGAAAGCCGCTCCACATGTGCCCCTTGGGCATCACACTTGGGACAGCGAAAGGCATTGGAAAGTTCTTGCTCGACGTTGGCCACGCGGGAACCTCCATTCAGCACGGCATCTCCCCTGTATGACTTTTCGGTCTTTTCAATAATAGCCGTCGCCGTGCGGCCTACCTGAAGGCCGCCTGCCATCTGCCTGCCAGCCTTCCAGAGTGGCTGACATCCCAAGCCTATTCACCCGGTTCCGGGGCCGGCAGGGTAGCCAAGGCCTTGCCAGACAGTTCTTAGCTTCGGAGATACCAACCGCGGTCCTTGATGAGCAAGATCAGCGGCAGCAGGATGATCACCAGAGCGAGCAAATCGGCCAAGCCGACAACTTCATCCAGCACGGTGGCGATCGTCAGCATCACCAATACGGCCACCGTTGCCCAGAATGCGGCCTTGATCCGGCGGGAAAGGGACCGGCCCAGCCAGGCCATGCAAATCCCACAGCCCAATCCGAGGACAGCAACAGTCCAGCGAACAGTCGGCGCGGATGGCATGGCCGGATGCATGCCCAACGCTACGATCAGGCCGAACAGGAACCAGATCAGCGCATTGAGATAGACAAGAACAATGGTGAAGGGGACTGTGGAGGGTTTCACGATCTCGGTTGAGGCGTGGCTACTTTGATCCATCGCTCATGCGCTCCTTGGGCGCCCGGCGCAGAAGATTGGAGGCCACAGATCGAGCCCGAGCTTGCCGGTTGGGAGGTAGTCGCCGGTCAGCCGGACCTAGAAGCAGACCGTTTCCAGCATCTCGCATCGTCATCGCCAGGCCAGCCTCATGACCATCATTGCCCATGCAATCTCCAGTGCCACCAAGTCCTACTCAGGCTAAGCCCGCAAGAAACCGCCGCCGCGCTTGTGAACCCCTTCACAAGCCGAGGGGGTTCAAGCGGCTCCGGCCGCGGACGGTGTACGAATGTTGCGCATCAAGGTGATCGCCATGATGAGGTTCAGAACGGTAATCAGAAGAAAGGGGACCATGATCGCCGGGCTCTCGGCGACACCTCTGAGCGCCATGTTGACCGACATGACGCTGACCGCCAATCCCAAGGTGACGCCCTTCAGGAGGACCACCGAGGTCAGCAGATAGCCCCAAGCGTTCCTTCGTAGAATGAGAACCCCCGACAAGATGGCCACGGGTACGATGAGCGCCAGATCCATGGCCTGGATCACGAGCGTCGTGGTGTTCTCTAGAGGCGGGGTCACCCCGGCAATGAGGGGAGGCACGATCCGGCCCAGCCAGGCCAAAAGCAGAAACCCACCCACCAAAAACATCGTCCCCGCCAGCCAGCCGCGAGGCAGGCTTTCCGAGAAATGGCGCTTGAGATCCTCTAAGTCAAACGAGAGCATCCCTAGCGCAAACGCGTACAGGCTGAAACCGAAGATTGCCACGTAGACCAAGAAGAGCTGGTTGTACGAGCTGAGCATCGACATCGACATGTACGTGTACAGGAAGAACCCCAGGGTGCCTGTGAGCAGCAGGCGGCCGCTCAGCGACCCTCGAAACGCTGACCATGTGGAAACGGCCAACAGCGGCAAGCCGACCACCAGGGTGACCAGATCGTTGCCCTGTTCTTGGGCAGCTGAACTGACAGTGTCGTATCTGTACAAGCCTTGTCCATTGAGCATCACCTGCTCGCCGCGGTGATTCGTGTAGGGCACCGGCTGCCCTGGACTCTGACCAAACAATCCCCAGCCGGCGGCCAACAGGGCCAACAGCCCGATGGCCGGGATCAACCACTTCAACGCGGATTGGTACTTCATGCTTCCTCCCCTTGAACTTTTTGCAGGCGAGGGCGAACTTCGCCTCCACCCGCAGCTTGGCTTGCTTTCGTTTTTGAGGCTAGCCAACCTCGCTCCCCCTCACCAGTGAACTTAGGCGCTCATGCAGGAGATGTCCGTCACCCTTTCACCATAAATGCACAGGCAAGGTGGGAGGTGTGGGTGGTGCCACCCTGCCCTCCCAGGTTGGCTTTGGCTGCTTGACCACCATGACGACAGATCAAGCCATCCGGGGAAGCAGACGGACAAATGGTAGAATAGGTGGACAACTGGATGCGTTGCTGGTGCAGCCGAAGCCGTCAGACCTTCTTCTTGAGGTTGGCGGCCTTTCAATCTCAGACGGGACCCTCACCATGGCGACTCAAAGCAATCGGACCCCAATGAAAGCCGACGACTGGGTTGTTCATCCTTCGCATGGCGTTGGACGCATCATCAGCATTGAGACCAGGGAATTCAACCAAGGTGCCCCCCAGCTGTACTATCGGGTCGCCATTCCGACGGGCTCGGTATGGGTTCCGGTCGACGGGTCAGGGGCGGGCCTGCGCAAGCTGACCGCAAAAGAGGACCTCGACCGCTATCGCAAGATGCTTTCGGGGCAGCCATCAGCTCTCCCCAGCGGCTATCGCGAGCGCCAGTTCGCGCTTCTTGAACGCCTCAAACAGACCTCGTTCGAAGCCAGGTGCAAGGTCCTGCGTGACCTGAGCGCGCTTGGCTGGCACAAACGTCTAAATCAAGGCAATGCCGGGCTGCTGAGGATCGCCCACCGCGATGTGTGCACCGAGTGGGCCGCCGCGGCTGGAGTCAGCTTCAGCGAAGCTGGGGCCCATATCGGATCGCTGCTTCTCGAGGGCAAGAAGTCCTTCGACAGCCAGTAGGTCGTCCATCACCGAAGACTAGGCTCGGACGGTCCATTCAGGCCCGGCCTAACCCGGTTTCCACCCGATGACCTCAATATGGACATTGGCGAAGAACGCCTCAGGGTGGTCAGACCACGCGAGAATGCTGGCTTTTACACGATCCAGAACCGTCTGATCAGCCCAACCTTCTCTCAGGGCCGTCATGCCTAGGGGTCCATCGAGCAACGAGACCGTGATCTCGGCATGCACCCGCACGCTTTCGGTATCCCCTTTTGTGTCTGCGGAAACGCTTTTGACGATGTGCGAGAACCCGGCCCGGCGGAGGATGGATGGGAGCCGGGAACCGAGGTTGATATCGCTCCCGCGGCTTGCCTGCCACGCCGTCATCAAACCGTCGAGGACCGGCAGGTCGTCGACGGGATTTCCCCAGATGGCCAAGCTGGCGTCGGCATCGCGGGCTGCGAACAGGCCACCCGGCTTAAGCACTCGGAACGCCTGGCGGGCCGCTTCGACCGCCCGATCCGCCAAGTGAACGAACATGTCGTTCTCAAACGCCACGTCGAAGCTTTCATCGTCAAAGGGCAACAGCATGGCGCTGGCGCGCTCGAACGTGACATTGTCACGCCCATTCTCTGAGGCCAGGGCACGGGCAGCCGCCACGTGGGCTTCGTCATGGTCAACCCCGATGGCGAAGCCGGGGGCGACGGCTTCGGCCAGCCCCAAGGTGATCGTGCCCGGGCCACAGCCGATATCAATCAGATTCAACCCGGGTTCAAGGTAGGGAAGCAGAAAGGCCGCTTGGTGAGTGGCCTCCCTTTGGCCGTAGTCTCGGCTGAGGCCAGGGGTCACGCCGTGGGCGCGCTTCTCTTCGGCCATAGCGCTGTCACCTCTCGACATACCATCACATATTGAGCTTCAAACCACGGCATGCCCGGCGCCTGTCAAAGCTTGCCGCGCCTCGGACATCTGATCCTCCCTAACTAGGACGTAGTCGGTGTCATAGGTCGACACGGCGAAAATGCTCACGCCGGCCTCGGCCAGCGCCCGGGACAACTCTGCCAGCACCCCCACCAGCGAGAAGTCGAGCGGGCCCTCGACCTGCAAGGCACGCCAGCCTCCAGACATGGTGACGCCAGCCGGGACAGCCGACTCGAGGCACACGACGGACAGCTCGTCGGTCGTTCTCGTCAAACTGAGAAGCCCGGCCCGAGGAAGCCACCCCGGGGAAGGGACATCTGGCTCGAGGCGGCAGACGGCCAGTCTATCGGGAAGGAGGGTCAGTTTCATATCTGCACATCGCCGATGTTGCCCGTCAACAAGACACGCCACTCATGAGACGAGCAAGCTCGCCAGATTCGGGCCAACACCGCAGTCCGCCGGTCACTCGAGGCCACCGGCCTCAAGGGTCTCCTTGACAATCTCTAGCTGGACACGGCGGTAGTGCGCGTCCACCACGTCGAGGATGGGGCCCAGCAAACGCATGGCTCCGCTGCGCCGTGCACTATCATGGATCGTAAAACGAGACCGTGCACCGAGATCTTCGACGAGATAGGTCACCGAACCCGCCGCATACCAATAGTCGAATTCATACACGCAGCGTTCAACGGGCTCGTAAACCGTCACCCGCCATGCGGCCTCGCGCCCGCGCACGGTCTGATGGATCTCGGTCCCCACCTCGACAGGGCCGGACGGTTCGATCCGAACCTCTTCAATGTACCAGGCCCAGGAAGGGATGTTCTTCGGATCGGTGACGTAATTGAAGACCGTCGTTGCAGGACAGTCGATGTCAACTCGATAGGTCCGGTCCATTGTCCGCCCGTCCTTCCTGACGAAGAAAGCCAAGCTCGGGCTCCGGCGTTTGGTGCTTTCCTGGAGGAGAGGCCCATCAAGTGCCGGTGGAATACACCAAGCCCACGGCATCCGGGCCGGTGTGGATCCCTAGAACCGGTGTCAATTCGGATGTGATCAACTCATCCGGGCGCAGCTGCTCTCGCGCCTGCTTGGCCAACTCGAAGGCCATCGCCTCAGCGTCAGTGTGCACGACGCCGACGCGGAGCGGGCGGCGCTCGCCCACGCGTTCGGTGACCAATTCCACCAGCTTGGGGAGGACGCTGGCCCCGCCTCGCACGCGTTCCACAGGCTGGATCGGCCCATTCCGGATTTCGAGGATGGGCACCTGTCTCAAGGTCGTTGCGATGAGCTGCCCAATGTGACTGATCCGCCCACCTCGCCTCAAGTAGTCAAGATCTGAGACGGCGAAGATCACACCAGTGGATTCCTTCATCCGATCCAAGAGATCCAGGATGTCCACCAACGACATGCCCTCCCGCGCCGCTCGCGCGGCTGCTATTGCCATGAAACCCATGCCAAGCGTGTTCGACCCGGAATCGAAGAGGGTTACCCCGACATTCGAGCTCATACCCTTGGCCTGACTGGCCGCGCTGAAGGTGCTCGAGAATTGACTGCCCACCAGGATCGCAAGCACAGGGCTGCCATCGGCTCCCAGGGTCTCAAACACCTCTTTGAAGGCCCCTGGTGTTGGTCCCGAGGTCGTCGGTAGAGACCTTTTGGACCGAAGCCGGGAGTAGAACTTCTTGGGGCTGATCTCACCATCCAGATAGGTATGGTCATCCATGAAAAGAGGGAGAGGCACGACGGCGATCCCGAGCTCCTGGCACAGAGCGGCGGGGATTCCGCACATGCTGTCGGTCACAACTTGCACGTTGGCCATGTCGTATCCTCTCAGATTGGCTGCACGCGCGGCAACCTGCGCGCGGGAACAGCGGCCCAGCCATCTACCGACACTGGAGTCCATGACCTGTGCGTTCAGAGGGAACCAATGATCTGCGCCGTCTCGTTCAAGCGGGTGTGCAGAAAAACGTGGGGGTTGGTTTGAGGCTGAGACGGTCCTGGCCACGGATGCAGATACTATACACCAAGAGCGGCGGTAGGCCATCTGTGGGCAGACGCGCAATGGAAGGTCCCCCAGGGATTAAGACGGACCGTCAGGTAATGCTCTCGCCCAATTCGACGGGCTCGACTTCAGATCGGCCCCGGCAGCTTTGAGCATCCGAAGTACGCGCAGCGTGACCATTTTGCTCGGTTTGCCCTGGTGTTCGAAATCGATCCACATCTTGCGGTTCAGGCTGTTCTGGAGCCTCCATCGGCCCTTCTCGTCGGCCTTGGCCAGGATCCACTCGAAGGCTGGCCTGAGCCGCTCGTCATGACTCTTCCCCAAGTCCACCAGGTTGGCGGTCGTCTCCAGCACATCGCTCCAGTAGCTCAAAGGGAACCCGAGTTTGAACCAGGTCGAGCTGACGCGATCGGTGTGAGGATAGTCGGCCTCGACCGGATTACGGCTCAGCAGAAACCCGGCGCCGACGTCCAGGGCACGCCTGACCATGGGTGTTCGTTCGCCCTTGGGAATGGCCAGCAATCCGCGCAACGCCTTGTTCGCCCCCCACGCGCAGGGCTTGCCCTGATTGACTCCGCAGGCGAACCCCGGGCCCGACGTGCCCGAGGCGTAGTATCGAAGCTCGCCGTCGCCGACGATCGCACGTGCCAGCCAATCTGTGGCTGCGGTCACACGCGGATCCTTTCCAAACCCCAAAGCCCTGAGGGCGTAGAGCATGTTGCCATTGAGACACAACACCGTTCCACTCGGCGAGGATTTCATATAGCACGAGAACGCGGCGTTGGAGGCAAGGCTGTGTTCCAGCAGGTACTCACATCCCCCACGGACCCGTTCATCGCCCGGATCGGCGCCCAACTCCGCCAAGACCAACAGGGACCAGACTGTAGAACGGTATTTTGGTGAATAGCCACCACCCGGCTTGACCCAGTAACCTTCGGCCGACTGTGCATCCAGTATGACGGGCACCGGACCGGCCCGCATGACTTCGGCCCGAGCGGCCTGCAGCTCTGGATCATCCTCGGGCGCATCGAGCAGATCTCTCAGGGCAAAGTAGCGGGCGCTTGGAAGTTCAGCATCTTCTTCGAGCAGCCAATCGAGCTGTGCTTGTGATTCCATGGGCCCTCTCCGTGCTCCTGGACGGCACTCCCAAAACCGAAGCCAGCCTCCGCCCCACCAAGTCCCGCTTGCAGACGGTCACCGACCGCTGCTCTCGGCCCGATGATGTCGGCGAGAACTTCGGCTCATCCAATCGACCATGCCTGACGTCCCGTCACGCCATCTGCATGGCATCCGCGTCATGCAACCGGCTGGCTCGCCACAATAGATATGCGGGCACCAGCACCCAAGGCAAACCGGAGTGCAGATACAGGGACAATGGAAGGAGAATCCATGAGAGTCCGACCGCGATCCAGTCGATCTGTGTGACCAGAATACACTGGCTGTAGATATTCGCGACTGGGTTAAAGATGGCGGCCCAGTTCCAGTACGTCTGGTCAGTGAACGGCCGGACCACAATTAAGACGACAACAATGCCTGCGGCAACTGCGGCGAAGGGGACAAACGTTGGCACGGCGCCAGATAACAAGGCGGAAACACCGAACAGCGAGGAGGCGTGCTCAGAATAGACAAAGACCGAAGGAGCGGATTCCATCCAAGACCCCCACCATGAGGGCATCACAAGTGTCGGCCCGGCATAGAGAAGTACCACAGCCGAGCACAGCAAGAGGATCCGCCGTCTCTCACCCTGCTGCCACCATCTGAGGACAAAGAAGGGAACCAGCCAAATCGCCAACTGGGGCTTCAACGTCGCCAGGGCAAGACCCCACCAGGTCCCGGTGAATGCAAGAGCGATGATCATGAGATCAACCTGGCCTACCCACAGAGCGAAGAACACCGGCAAGAAGATAAGAGCCATATGGGTTCGCCGACGAGCCAGGAAGACGAGTGAAATGAGGTTGACCAACGTCCACAGCGTGAATGCCACCTGATAGGGGAGAAGCCCAAAAGGGATGATGGGCATGAGAAAGGGGAAGGGAGAGAAAAAACCTTGGGTCGCATAGGGTGATTGTCCCGCCAGGACCCCGCGTGCCGCCTCCCAGAAGATCGAGAAATCAAAGCCCAGGGCACCCATCGACTCTTCCTTTCTCGGAAATGTTCCTTCACGGCCGGCTCAACAGGCCCGCACCAACCCCAGAGCGCAGCCCTCGTTGTGCTCATCCGCCTCTCCATTCTCGCCCCTCCTTCTCTAGGACGCAATCGACGCCAACACTGTGCAAGGCGGACACGCATCGCAGTCTTGCTCGGACCCAGACCCTCTTCCGCCCAGCTACCGGTCAGCTAACGCTTTGAGGGTTTTCAGCCGATCGACCCGCTCATCCTGGTGCTGGATCAGCCATCCGCCGCATCGTGTAGCTCGTCTCATCTCCTTTTTTCGCCTGCCCCGTATCTTTCATTCGTCAAGTGTTCGGCTGGGAGACCGCTTGCTCTGCCATCGGAGACACTGGAGCCACCCGGAACGGTCCCTCACCGGGTCCCGTCTGCGTGTAGAATGGTAGCCACAAGGGGCGAGCGGTTTGCCACCAGCACGGGTCGCTTGTCCATGCTTCCAGAGCGCCTTGTCGTGGCTTCGTCAGGCCCTTGTCAGGCCAGCCCAACAGAATATGCGTCAATAGGATCTGCAGCCCGGACCGCTCTCCACCCGCCGGAAGGACACCCTTTTGGTAAAGCAATCGACACATGAACAACACAATCGTTGAAGCCACCGACGTCTTCAAGACCTATCAAACCGGGACGGTCTCCGTGCCGGCGCTGCGCGGCGTCAGCCTGAGCGTGCAGCGCAAGGAAGTGATCGCCGTCATGGGTCCGTCAGGCTGCGGCAAGACCACCCTGCTGAACTGTCTCTCCGGACTAGACGCGGTGGATAAGGGGGAGATTGTCATCGAAGGCAGCGAACTGACCGAGATGTCCGACTACCAGCGCACGGACTATCGGGCCCGGAGGATGGGGTTCGTCTTCCAGTTCTACAACCTGCTGCCCGTTCTCAGCGCGGTCGAGAACGTCGAAATGCCGCTGCTGGTGTCCGGAGTACGGCCCACCTCCGCCCGGGAGAAGGCGTTGGAGGCGCTCGACCAGGTCGGTCTGGCTGAGCGCGCCTACCACCGCCCGGCGGCGCTGTCGGGAGGTGAACGACAGCGCGTGACCCTGGCTCGGGCATTGGTCAATGATCCGGTGATCGTCTGGGCCGATGAACCCACCGGCGATCTCGACTCCGAGACAGCCGACCAGGTGATGGATATGCTGCTCCGTCTCAACAGCGAACGCGACCTGACCTTCCTCTTGGTCACCCACGCCCGGCGGGTTGCCGCAAGATGCTCGCGCATCGTCCAGATGCGAGACGGACAGGTTGTTGGCGAACAGACCCCCGAGCAGGTCTTGGCCCAGCTCAGCCAGATTCCTGCCATGGAAGATGGCACCGGCGAATAGGACCTCGGCCGACAAGCCGATCTGGCCTTCAGTGTCAATCGGCGGCAATCGGCACTAGGAGCTCCCTGTGGAGAAGCTCTTCGGTCTGCAGATGACAACCATCGCCGCCGTCCTGGCTGCGTGCTTGGTGACCGTGGTGCTGGTGCTCGGCGTGATGGGCTGGCGCAACAACGTCATGCTCAAGCTCGGCCTGCGGCCCATCACCCGCCGGCGCACGCAGTCGACCCTTATCATTGTCGGCTTGATGCTGGCCACACTGATCATCACGGCCGCCTTCGTGACCGGTGATACGCTTTCCCACACCATTCGATCGCTGGTCATCGACCAGTTGGGCCCGGTTGACGAAGTCGTCCACTTGCGGTCCAACGGCAATGCGTCCCCCTATTTCAGCCTCTCGAAATATCAAGACCTGGCGGATCAGATGGCGGACGACCCGATGGTGGACGGCATGGTGCCCGTCATGCATCTCAACCTACCGGCGGTGGACGTGACCCAGCGCCAAAGCTTGCGGTCCATGGAAATCATGGGCCTAAGGCCGCAAGATTTGGCCGTGGTTATCCCCGAAGGCGAACGCACAGATGCCGAAGGGCGAGCGCTCCGGTTGGAGACTTACGAGGGGCGGCAGGTCATTCTCAACCAGGCGGCAGCCGAAGCGCTGGCTGCCCGGCCCGGCGACAAGCTCAATCTGTACGTTGGATCAACCCCGCGCGCGTTCACCGTGGCTGCGGTGGCCTCAGCTGGCCGGTCGCCTCGGGCGGCGATGGACCTTTACCAGGCCCAGGCCCTCCTCGGACAGCGGGGGAAGATCAACGCCATCATGGTCTCAAACCAGGGCGATCAACGGCAGGGCGCCCGGCTGAGCGATCAGGTCACGACTCGCCTGCGCGGACTTCTGACAGATGAATTCGCAGCCCGACGTCTCTTTCACCGACTGGCCGATCCGGGCGCCATCGGTGCGCTGCGCAGCGCCGCCGTCACTTACGAGGGCAACACGCGCTCCGATCTTCTGAGCCTGGCCGCAGGGCTTGCGTCAGGGAAGATGGACGACGACGTACGTAGCCTGCTGGCGGATGAAGGTTTAGGCGGCGAGGTTCAGACCATCCTCGAACAAGCAGACTGGCAGTCCACGACTCTGCGGCAAAGGTTGGCGAGCGAGTTCGACAACCTTTCTGAATTCAGCGTGGATGACTGGAAGCGCGATGGGCTCGACAGCGCCGAGTTGGCTGCCAACGCCTTCACGACCATATTCGTCGTCACCGGGCTGTTCGGGATCGCATCCGGGCTGCTGCTGATCTTCCTGATCTTTGTCATGCTGGCCGCCGAGCGGAAGTCTGAGATGGGGATGACGCGGGCCATCGGAGGCCAGCGCAAGCACTTGGTACAGATGTTCGTGTACGAAGGAACCGCCTACGACCTGGGCGCCGCCGCCGTGGGAGTCTTGCTGGGCGTGGCCACCGGCCTGATCATCGCCCTCACCTTGGGAAGGGCCTTCGCCTCGACCGATCTGGCCATTCGACCTTATGTCACGCTTACCAGCCTGGTCGTCTCCTACTCGCTCGGCATGTTGGTCACTTTCGGGACCGTGCTCTTCTCAGCCCGGCGGGTAAGCCATTTGAACATCGTGGCGGCCATACGCGACCTTCCCGAGCCACCACCACGTCCCATCTCGTTCAAGGACCGCCTGCTCTCGCCTGTTTCCGCCCTGGTGGATGGATTTCGCCAGCTGCGGCACCTTAGGCTGGTCCGAGCCGTAAGATCCTGGGTGATTGGGATCCCCAAGAGCCTTTTCGGGCTGGTCTGGGCCGGCTTCCGGGGTGGGCCCCTGACCTTGCTTATGGGCCTGGCGATGCTCTTTGGTGGGCTGGCCGCACAAAGCGGAGCTCTTTTCTCATCGGGCGTGTCTTTCGCTTTAATCGGCTCCGGCCTCGTGCTGCGCTGGTTCCTGAGTGTGATCTTTCGGCGGCACCGTGAGCTTACTGAACGGATCGCCTTCACGCTGGTGGGATTGTCGGTCACCGTTTTCTGGTCGTTACCTTCCGATGCTTTCACTTTCATCGGCGTGGAAGATCTCAAGTCCGGCCCGGAGATGCTGTTCATCGCCGGATTCATGATGGTCATCGGCGCCGTCATGGTCGTCATGTACAACACCGACCTGCTTCTGCAAGTAATCTTGCGCATCTTCGGCAGCAACCGTCGCCTGGCACCCGTCTTGAGAATGGCCGTTGCCTACCCGCTGGCCAATCGCTTCCGGACGGGATTGACGTTGGGCATGTTCGGCGTCGTCATCTTCAGCGTCGTCTTCATGGCCACGCTCTATAAGGTAAACGACGCATTCTTCGCCAATACGGAAAGTCTCACCGGAGGCTTTGAACTCCGGGCCTTGGCCAGTCAAAATAACCCCATCCCCAACCTGGCCCGCTCTGTGGCCGCCAAATCTCAGCTGCGAAACGGCGGCTACGACGTGGTCGCCAGCGAATTTGACGTGCCGGTCGAGGTCCAACAGGAGGGCGGCAAGTGGTACGGCTACCAGGTCCGAGCGGTGGACTCAGCCTATTTGGATAATGTCGGCTATGAGATTGCCGTCAAGGCCGAAGGTTACGAGACCTCCGAGGACGTCTGGCGCATGGTCCGCGACCATCCCGGCTACGCCGTCGTCGACAGTTACCCGGTGCCCTCACGCCAGACGACCAGCATCGTTATCGGCGGTCCGGACTTCAAGCTGGACGGCGTGTATCGTGAGGACGACGTCATGGCACCTATCCGCTTGCGAGTGCGCGATTCGAGCGGTACCTCGTTTGATCTCACCGTAATCGGTGTGCTCGAACAAGGGTCGATGATGAACTTCGGCCTCATCGCCTCCCAAGCGACTCTTGACAAAGCCCTGGCCGACCCGCCGTCGCCGACCCAGTACTATATCCACTTGGCGAACGGCGTGGCTCCCGATGCGGCCGGTTCGGCGTTGGAGGCGGCCTTCATGGAGTACGGGCTCGAAACCGTCGACCAGGTCCAAGAGATCAAAGACACCCAGGTTTCCCAGCGCGCCATCGAACAGCTGCTGCTTGGCTTCCTCACCTTGGGTTTGATCGTTGGCGTGGCGGCCCTGGGCGTGATCAGCTCGAGAGCCGTCGTCGAGCGACGGCAGCAGATCGGCGTCCTGCGTGCCCTCGGATTCCAGGCCGACATGGTCACGTGGAGCTTCATGGTCGAAGCCTCCTTCGTCGCCCTGCTCGGCATCGGGCTCGGCGCGGCCCTGGCTCTGATCCCTGCCTACCAGATGATCAGCGACATGGCGAGCGAACTGCCCGGCCTCCGATTCCAGGTGCCCTGGGGTTCCATCGGCTTGGTCGTCGGTCTTGCCTACGGCATGGCCCTGCTGGCCACCTACCTTCCGGCCCGGCAAGCAGCATCCGTGCTACCGGCCGAGGCCCTTAGATACGAATGACGGCTTTGCACTCAGCCGAAAGCGATGATCCCTAGCCCGTTTCGTCGGGGTCCGCCGGCGGGATCACGGCCGGCCTAAACGCTCGCAGCCCAAATCGCGTGATCAAAGCGGCACCCAGCCCCCAGGCTGTCACCGTCAGCCCCAGCAAACCTCCAACCAGCGGCACGAGAGAGACTACCGAAACGGACATCGCCACCCCCAGACTCCCCAACCCGATCCTCAAAGGGGGCGGAAAGCCCGGCGTCAGTCGCCTGGCGATAGCAGCCCCCAGGCCAAACCATCCATACACAGCCGCCAGAAGCCCCAGCAGGGCCATGAGAAACGCCAGCGGCAGAAGGATGATCGTGAAACCCACCAATACCGAGACGATCAGCCCGATCACTCCGGCCAGCAAGCCCACGGCCAGGGACACAGACGGGTAGCGGAACGCAGTTCTTCCGGTATTTGCTATCGGGCGGGCGAACCAGAAGCCCAACAGCAGCCCCAGCACACCCACCACCAGAGCCTGTCGGGCTCCGCCGAGCAGCCTCGAGCCGACCGATGCTCGCCCGGCCATCCCTTCAGGGGTCGACTCCGCTATCCCCCCCACGATACGGGCGTCCGGTGCCACATCCAACAGGCTGCCGGCCTGATGAAGCTTGCCCCGAATGACGGCGCTGTCCCCCACCGACAAGGCCCCCGCCAGGGCGTTGACATCGCCTTCCACAGTTCCGTCGACTGAGCATGTCCCTCCAAGCAGCCAGACCGAACCCTGGATCGTCGCGCCGGAGGCGATCCGGACCTCGCCACCGATCACCGCCAGATCACCTCGAATAGTCCGCTCATGGTCAACGACATGGCGGCCGTCGAAGACCACCATACCGCTGAGGGTCCCATCTTGACAGCCGCTGAGCAATGGGGCTACTGCCATCAGCATCACTATCATCCGGGCCGACAACGGAAGGCGTCGCATCAGGAGACTCCCTTGGCCGTCGATGAGGGCCGCCTCGGACCAATGTAGACCGCCATAAGCAGGGCCAGGAAGAGCAATACCGCCGTCGCGTCCACCAAACGCAGATGGGCCATCAACGGCATGCCTTGAGTTCGCCACGCGAGGGCCAGGCTGGTGCTGGCGAACGTCGCCGTCCAACCGGAGAAACCCACCCCGAGCGCGGCGTTCCGCGCCACGGTGGCCGGTGTGGACAGATCGGCCCACAAGGCAAAGTTGAGCACCGTGTAAATGCTGACCGCCAACGCATACACCAAAGGCTCAGCCAAAACCGACGCAGGAGATCCGAATCGCAGAGGAAATGTGTACATCAGGTGAACCAGGGCAAACAGCCCGAAGGCCCAGAGGAACAAGGTGCGATAGTCAAAGGCGGAATAAAAGATACCGGCGATCCATGCCCCGACAACGTGGACCAGGCTTATGAACAGACGTTGGCCGATCTGCTCCGAAAGCCATGCGCCCTGCATGTAGACGGCTTCATCGGAGAGACGCAGAAATCCCAAGCTGTCGATGAAGAACACCCCGAACATCAGCACAGCCAGCACGATCGGCAGGGCCGGGCTGCCTGCGCCCCGTTGACGCGTGTACCGGCCCACCCCATAGGCTGGATCCCGGTGTTGGGCAGCCCACTCGTCGACCAAACGATTGGGGATGCAGGCCAGCCCCCCGACGGCCAGCGTCCCCGCGGCCAGAATCGGGAGCAGCTGCAAACGCATGTGCTCGAAAGTCCACGGATAGGCTCCCAGTGGCGCAGCGAAGTAGGCAATGGCCGTGATCACCCCAGCCACACCGCCTCGATGCCGGACGGGCACAAGGTCGACCGCCAGGCCGAAAGTGGCTGGAATCCCCACGCCGATCACGCCCCCGGCCGCCAGCAGCCAAACTGTCAAGCCGGTGCCATCGTGAATGCCGTCGGAGGCAAAGGTGAGTGCGGTTTGCGCCAGTGCCACCAGGGCCGCCAAGCGGAGCTTCACGCGCATCCGGCTGGACCAGCCAAAGCGGGTCATCGCCAGCGCCGTGATCCCCGAAGCGAGGAAAGTCATCAGAGCAAACATGGCCATCAGCGTGGTGACGTCCGTCTCGGCCAAGCCGAGCCGATTGGTGCCGAGGTCGAGCAGCCCCAGCTGCACGAACGTGACGTTGTAGTAGTAGCCGGCCGCCATCGTGGATACGAATAGACTGATACCGGCCAACGCCTTCCACCGGATGGGCCACGCGCTGGGGCGACCAGCCAACCCTATGAGTGAGTTCCTCTGAGTCAACCTCGGCCTCTCTCCATCGTCCGACCTGGAGCGCCGCGCCCTCTTCGAGCGCCGGTCCAGCAAGGTCTCCGGCTCCAGTGAAGGGAGCCAGTAGAATCCTGGACCTGGATCTATACGCTGCAATCATGCGCTAAGCATGAGCGTGTCCCGATTCTGCCTTCGGCGGTCCGAATGTCTACCTGACATTCGGACGTTTCGCCCGCGCCGAACGTCAGGAATCCGACCGTGCTTGATCGGCCGTAGGGTGGCCGGCCGCCTCTACGGGCAGAGACCTGTGGGGTTCGGGCCAATTGTGAAATTCTGCACAATCTTTGAGGGCTCGTGAAGTGGATAGCCAAGGTTGACATGGCCGAAGCACCGTCATATACTCACGAAACAATCGAACCCTTCACAGGCTTTGACGAGGAAGAGTAGACGCTGAACCGGTGGCGCAGAGAGCGGGCGCCGGTGAGAGTCCCGCCCACACGACGGCGTCGAATGGGCCTTTGAGCTGCTCGGCGAACGGCCCGGCAACACGCCCGGCCCATTAGCTTGAGCCGGAGCTGCCACCGTTATCAGGGCAAAGGGCATCGCGGCGCAGCCGCCGTGCTCGATGAGAGAGGTCCCGCCCAGGCTGGTGCCGTCCTTCGAACCAGCCCTGGATGCCGGGCCTAAGCAGGGTGGCACCGCGGGCCGTCAGCGCTCGTCCCTTTAGAGGACGGGCGTTTTTTGTTTTCCCCGGCTGCCGCCTGCCCTCATCGCCCTTCAAGGCGCTGCTTGCCAGCCGGATACTTGTTCCTTACGGTCCGATGAAGCAACAAGGAGGCTACGATGAGTGAGACCACCAAGTTTGTCCTGACTGAGAAGGATCTGCCGACGGCCTGGTACAACATCAATCCGGATATGCCGGCTGACCCGGGTCCAGTCCTGAATCCCCAGACCAAGGAGCCGGCCACGCCGGAGTTTCTGTCGGCGCTCTTCCCCATGCGGTTCATCCAGGAAGCGGTCAGCATGGACCGCTGGGTGGACATCCCCGGCCCGGTCCTCGACATCTACCGGCTGTGGCGCCCATCACCCCTTATCCGGGCCCGCCGCCTCGAGAAGGCGCTCGACACCCCGGCTCACATCTACTACAAGTACGAAGGCGTCTCACCTGTCGGATCACACAAGCCGAACACGGCCGTGGCGCAGGCTTACTACGCCAAGGAAGAGGGGGTCACAGGCTTCACCACCGAGACGGGGGCCGGACAGTGGGGATCGGCACTTGCGATGGCGTGCAGCTTCTTTGATCTCGAATGCCACGTCTACATGGTCCGCGTTTCGTATGACCAGAAACCGTACCGCCGCATCATCATGGAGACCTACGGAGCCGACGTCACGCCAAGCCCCTCCGACAAGACCAATTTCGGGCGACAGCTCCTTGAGGGCGACCCAGAGCACCCTGGGTCCCTGGGGATCGCCATCTCCGAAGCGGTTGAGGCGGCGGCCACATCCAAGGGCAAGTACAAGTACTCGCTGGGGTCGGTGCTCGGACCGGTGCTGATGCACCAGACGGTGATCGGCCTGGAGGCCCTGAAGCAGTTTGAGCTGGCCGGCGAATACCCGGACGTGGTCATCGGCTGCATCGGCGGCGGCAGCAATTTCTCCGGGTTCGCCTTCCCCTTCCTGCATCAGAATTTCACCGCCGGGAAGACCACTCGGGTGCTTGCTGTCGAGCCGACGGCCTGCCCCACGCTGACCAAAGGCACCTACACCTTCGACTACGGTGACACGGCCGAAATGGCACCCATTGTCAAGATGCATACCCTGGGACACGCCTTTGTGCCACCGGGAATCCACGCCGGTGGTCTGCGCTACCATGGCATGGCGCCACATATCAGCGCGCTGTACGATCACGGTGATATCGAGGCCATCGCCGTGGACCAACTGGACACATTCGAGGCAGCCGTGACCTTCGCCCGCACGGAGGGCATTCTGCCGGCGCCCGAATCATCGCACGCCATCCGCGGGGCGATTGTCGAAGCCCTGAAGGCCCGGGAAGCGCGAGAGTCCAAAGTGATCGCTTTCAACCTCTCCGGCCACGGGCATTTCGACCTATCCGCTTACGATGCCTACTTCAAGGGTCAGCTCGAACGCTACGAGTACCCGGAGGAGAAGGTCAAGGAGGCTATGCAGACACTTCCCCAAGTCGACGTCGCTTGACGAGGGAGCCTGAGAGCCCCGGGCCCTTGGCCCGGGGCTCAACACAGAAACTGCAATTCAGGTTCCCAGATGCCTGGGTTTCAAGTAGCATGTCGCTATGCGCACCTGCTTCGCCCTCCTGAGTATGCTGGGGCTGACCTGCGTCGTGGCCGCCTGCGCCTCGTCCCAACCCCAGCCGGCGTCAACACCCACCCCAGCCCAAACCCCGGCGGCCATCGCGCGCCTGCCATCCCCTACGCCGACCCTTCAGGCCTCCGTCGAGGGGCTCAACCTGATACCCGGCACACCGCCCACGTCCTCGACTGCCATGGGATATCTGCTCAATCGGACGGACAGCACAGTAGAAGATGTGACTATGCGGGTGAGTCTGGTGAACGATCAAGGCAGAGAACTGGCGCAATCCGATATTGATCTGGCCTTACCGCTCTTGGGTGCCGGCCAAAGCGCTCCCTTTTCTGCCGCTTTCCCAACAAGCCAGGACGCGGAGATTAAAATCGAGATCACCGGGTACCGGCCCGCTTTGGATCCGCCTGCCCCGATCGACGTCAATCTGAACCGTAGAATGCTGACCGGCGAAGGGGAGCTGGCCGTGGTGGGGATCATGCAAAATCCCAATCCAACGCCGGTCGACATCCTGGGTTTGGCGATGGCGGCCACGGATTCCCAGGACCGGCTTGTCGGCGTGCGTTCGGATTGGCGAGGTCTTTCTGGCCTCGCCGCTGGGCAGTCGGTTCCTTTTCTCGCTTTGCTCCCAGCAAACGAGACCACGGTGCATGTGAGGGCGTTTGTCTCGGCGATCGCCGCTGCTGGGATCCCATCCTCTCCGATCGAGTGGGTCGCCAGCCCGAAGCTGCTAACCGACGACCAAGGCAATCCCCTGGTGCTCGCGTCCGTCCGCAACAACGGCGCCACGCCCGCGCTGGCCAGGGTGCTGGTGACGCTCGAAGGCTCGAGTGGGACGGCCTCGGCCGCACTCTATGCTTCTCCCATCCCGCTCGCCCCCGACGAAACGAGATCTTTCACCGTGACCGACTTCCCTGGACTCGCCTCACAGCTGGCCTCCGGCGCTCAAAGCCTGTCGGATCTCCGGGCGCGTGGCCTGGTCGACCCCTCCAGATCCGAAACTACCAGCCAGGCTTCGGTTCCCCTGAAGATCGAGATCACAGCCTATGAGGCGATCGGTGGGGCTCTTCTGGTCCATGGCACCGCCACCAACCAAAGCCAGGACCAGGTGTTACAACCGACAGTGATCGGCGCGCTGCGGTCAACATCAGGCTTGATCTGGAGCGCTGGCGAAGCATCTATCGCCGAGAACCTCGAACCCGGCGCACAGACCGACTTCCTTCTGGTGATGCCCAAGCCGCCCAATATTGAGCCATCGCAAGGGGAGTTTGACATCCGGGGAATGGGCCTGGCCCCCTGACGGCCCCGACAGCAACCTCGGCCCAGAGCGCGCAAGGCATGCGGCCTCCATTTGTTATAATTTTCTCCGACCTCTGCCCTCGGCCTTCGGCGCAGCCGGTCGTCGCCTGAAACAGGGCCGGGGGGTTCTTCTGCCAGGGGCATGCCCTCATTTCACCGAAGAACTTGGGAGTTGGATAAGGAGTCATCATGGAGAAGAAGGAACTGCTGCGGATGTACCGCGAAATGGTGGTCATCCGCCGCCTTGAGGAACGTGCCTCTGAGCTCTATCAACAGGGCAAGATCGGCGGGTTTCTCCATCTGTACATTGGCCAGGAGGCGGTTGGGACAGGGGTTGTTTCGGCCCGACAGCCAAAGGACCGTCTACTCACGGCCTACCGAGATCATGGGATTGCCATCGCCTCAGGCATCGAACCCAAGGTGGCCATGGCCGAGCTTCTCGGCAAAGAAACCGGATGCTCACACGGCTTTGGCGGCTCGATGCACATGGCGGATGTCACCAAGAACTACTGGGGTGGCCACGCCATCGTGGGCTCCCATTTGCCATTTGCCGCCGGGATGGCTTTGGCGGACAAATACAATGGGAGTGACGCCGCCACGATCTGCCTGTTCGGGGACGGCGCCACAAACATTGGCTATTTCCACGAGGCCCTCAACCTCTCAAAGGTGTGGGACCTGCCGGTGCTCTGGGTGTGCGAGAACAACAACTACGGTATGGGGACAGCCGTTGAGCGGGCGTCAGCCGTCAAGGAAATCCGCCAGAAGGCCGAGGGCTATGGCATGGCCAACAGCCGCGTCGACGGAATGGACGTCCTCAAGGTCTATGAGGCTACAACCGAAGCCCTCAAGTACGTTCGCGAGAACGGTCCCTACCTTCTGGAGGCCATGACCTACCGCTACCAGGGACATTCCATGGGCGACCCGGAGCGATACCGGACGAAAGACGAAGTGACGAAATGGGAAGAGAACGATCCCATCGGTATCTTCCGCAAGCATCTGATCGACGACAAAGTCGCTGGTGAGAAGGATTTGGACAAGATCGACCAGGAAGCGGCGGATGAAATCGAAGAAGCCGTCGAGTTCGCTGAGGAGAGCCCCGAGCCCACCTTTGAAGAACTTGTCAACAGCGTTTATGTGGAAGGGGTAGGTTAGACAACCATGGCACAAATCACGATGCGCGAGGCCATCTCACAAGCGCTGATGGAAGAAATGGAGCGCGACGAAAAGGTCTTCATCATGGGCGAAGAAGTCGGTGTTTGGGGCGGCACCTACGCCGTGACACGCGGCTTCTACGATAAGTTTGGCGGTGAACGCGTCCGCGACACCCCCATCTCCGAAATGGTCATCGTCGGCGCCGCCAATGGCGCCGCCATGGCAGGGCTGCGCCCGATCGCCGAATTGATGACCATCAATTTCGCTTTCGTGGCGATGGATCAGATTGTCAACCAATCGGCCAAGCTGCACACAATGTTCGGCAAGCAGATCACCGTACCGATCGTCATCCGCGCTGTCGGCGGCGGCGGTCGCCAGCTGGCGGCCACCCATTCACAGACACCGGACGTGGTGTTCGCCCATTTCCCCGGGCTCAAGGTTGTCTCTCCCGGAACGCCATACGACGCCAAAGGGTTGCTCAAAGCGGCCATCCGGACTGATGACCCAGTCATGTTCATCGAGAACGCCACACTCTATCAGATGCGCGGCGAAGTGCCTGATGGCGACTATGTCGAACCGATCGGGGTCTCGAAAGTGCAGCGTCCGGGTTCGGACGTGACGCTGGTGGCATATTCCAAGATGGTCCAGTATTCGCTCCAGGCAGCCGAGGAGCTTGCCAAGCAGGGGATCGACGTAGAAGTCGTCGACCTTCGAACACTGCGACCGCTGGATATGGGC
>Ga0307440_1000436_pt1 | contig 20496 bp, 34 predicted proteins | sample SalMarWE160410MG_FD_202150 | JGI IMG/M metagenome (GOLD analysis project Ga0307440, IMG submission 202150) | Salt marsh sediment microbial communities from the Plum Island Ecosystem LTER, Massachusetts, United States - WE1604-10 | ecosystem: Environmental > Aquatic > Marine > Intertidal zone >... | reverse complement strand
TCCATGATCTTCTCCCCTACGAACCGCTCTACGAGACAACCCAGAAGGGTTCGTAACAGGCACATCAATTTCCGGTTTTTTCTCCGGAGGTTCCGCAGCCGTGTTCCTGCAATATCGATACTCGCCATCCTTGAACGACGCGCCGACTGGCTGATGGACCCACTCGTTGCCCGAATATCCGTTGACCAACTTGATACGGACTCCACAATGTTTGCAGCACACGTCGTCAGAGATTGGCTTGTCCACGCAGATACTCCCAAACCTCGAGGTCCGTCATGCTCTTGAAGTCGGGTCCTGTGAATTGCAAGAGCTCTTGCGACGGACTCAGCGACCAGAGGATGTTGTCCTTGGTGATGACCACCTCGCCAGGCCTTTGAGCTAGCGCTCGAGCAATTCGAACCTCACGTTCGTTGCTGTCCACAACGCCTCCATAGGTCGTGACGCTTACATCAACTTCATCGGCTCGTGATGATCTGAATGCACGCAAACCCAGATCGGACTGAAGCCACCGTACTCGTATTTGCTTGGGTCTTCGTCGTATGCGTAGAACCATCCGCTATGACCTTGCCAGCCGATCTGTCGATATGTATATCGCTTGGTTCCGTTGATCACCACCATCTCAGGACCATCAGCACTAGCCGCCCGAATCGGGCGATCGTTCGGCGGCTTCGGTCGTGGATCGAAACGCGCTAGTCCGTCGCTAGTCTTGACGTCGTCGCAACCACACCTCTCCGTGTGGTTATCTCCGTGCTTCCCATCGTTTCCGAGAGGACGCTGACGATCACACTCATCGATCATGTCCTGCAAGATATGAGCGTACAGTTCCCGATTGGCATCATAACCGATACCGTAACCAAGGTTGGTCTGGGCAGCACACAGAGCTTCTCGAATAAGCTTCGGGGTGTGTGGAACATGAAAATCCATGGCAGAACCATCTCCGTTTTCGTCAATTTTCGAAAAACTTAGAACCCTTGTAAATCGTGCCAAGGGAACTAAGTTTTTGAGATTTGGATCAGAGTTTCATCAGGAAGTCGCTGGTGATCTCATCTTCCGGGATATCGAGTCCATCGCCGTTCAACTCGATCATGGCGTTGATGACCTTGCCCATGTTGTTGAACGCAGCTTCCTCCTGCGGGGTCCAGTGGATCATCAGTGGAAGAGTGGGGTTCCAAGGTTCCCCATGGATATCCATGTGATGCTTCTGGGCTTCGAAGAAGGCGCGCTGCGCTCGGTTGTAACTATCGGCAACTTCATCGTCCAAGACGAGGTGAACGCGTGAACCCATCCAGGAATATGCGGACTGCGGCATGATGCATCCTCTCATATAGGGTCTCATCAGAGGCCTTGTAGATTCTGCGCCACCTCACTAGTTTCCTGCCTTCCTGGACAACATGACGCCGACGTGGGCCTGGATCGAACGAATGGCGTACTCCTTCGCCTTGTCTTCGTCCATATCAGACTCTATACCAGACTCGTGATAGGCTTTGATTTGTGCAGCCAGAGCCCTCTCAACGGCATAATCCAAGTTGTTTATGGCCAACAAAGCATCGTCGTAGATTCCCATTGCATTCCCCAATCGTCTCGTAAGATGTGATGTTCGTGCCCTAGGTCGGATTCGAACCGACACTGTCTCGAGTTTGAGTCGAGTCCCTCTGCCGTTGGAGTACTAGGGCAACCCTTCAACCCGAGACTCCGGATTACGAGGGTCGTCGGCTTCGGAAAGCCGCCCGGAGAATGCCCGGGATATGTTCGTTGTTCGCACCGAGAGCCTTCTTGACGAAGGCCTTCAGGTACTCGTCACTCCGCCCGTTGAAGTCTCCGGTGAACATCAGCATACCGTTCCCTGCTGGGTTCAGTACGTACAGACTTCCGTCGCTGGAGTCGACGTATCTCGGTGTGCTCTCGCTCATCGCTCGGTCGCAAAGAACCTGATAGATGGCTTTCTGCATGTCGGTCATGGGCATGGTGTCTCCTTAAGTTATCGGGCGCCTATCAGGGCCCTTTGCATACACATAGTTCGAACTCACCGCGAGGTCCACTAACAACTGCTAGACAGGTTTCGCCCATAGTGTGCCAGTGCAGACATGCTTGGCACTGGGGATTGTAGGGAAGCAATCGCTACACCTCGAGGCGTTCGATGATGAACTCCACAACTCCACGAAGGCCGAGCAACCTCCGAGAGAAATCGTCGAGGCTGTGCGTCAACTGACTTGCCGGAGCGACGGTTCTTGCGCCATCGAATTCGTCTCGATCGGAAAATTCCTCCTTCGGCGTGAGAACCAAGCCCAGACGCTGCTCGAGTTGGACGACTCTGGATGACAGGTCCAGAATGTTAAGATCCAGAGTGTGGAGACGCTCCTCTACAAGAGAGGGGCCAGTCTTATCCAGTGCCTTGGTCGGGTCGAAATCTGAAACGTCGGGACGCGCCATCAGAACAGCCCCGCTTCCAGATTCAGAAGAGCCTGCTTCCTGTCGAAGGAACCGAACTCGCCAGGAGCACCAGCGTAGCCGCCACCCTTGTGGTTGGATCGTCCTGTGAACGACAAATACGTCTTTCCACGTCGCTGGATGATCAAGTCCAGCTCAGTCATCGGCGTCTTCCTCGAGCCACGACGACCGCTGTTCTTCCGGTCCTTCTTTTCCTTGGCAGCCATAATTCCTCCCAGTTCGGTTCTTCGAATATTGACGTGTTACGTCTGGAACACAGGCTCCGGCTCGACCACACGAGTACCCCAACGGGAATCCCGCAAAGACCTTGCCGCGAGATACATCGTCGGACGGATGAGGAAGAGCTGGAATATCATGACGAGTGGAGTCAAGCAGAGCCACGAGAGGCTTTTCTCGAGCTTCGAAACACCATCCCTCCACAAGTAGTTCGCTGTCTGGATATAAAGCAACGACGTCCAGTAGAAGAACGGCCAAACGCTGATACCAACGCCTCGTAGTGGATTGACGACGAACCCGAGAAATAAGAGTGTCGGCCACACCACGAACATGAGCGTGTTCCAGTACCTGAAAGTGAGAGGAGCTCCCTCGAGGTTCTTAATCTCCCAGGGAATGGCCTTGAGAGCCCCCTGATACCACCGCTTCCGCTGCTTGTAGACCTTGGAAATGGTTTCCGGCATCTCGGTCTCAACGATGGCCGAATTGACTGCGACGACCTTACCCTTCAGCAAAGAGTAATGTGTCAGTTTGCGATCGTCGGAATATGTCCCCGACGTGACGTAGTCCTCGAGGTTGTCGACAACGATGGGCGCCCGATAGATCGACAGAGCTCCACTTGTCGGAAGAACAGCACCAACAGCGGACCGAGCGGTGCGCACCGTCATGCAGGAGTACATGATCTCCATGTCCGTAATGCGAGTAAGGAGATTTTTCGCGCGATTACGAAGCAGAGGAAGACCGGTTGCAGCTGAAACTTCCTTGTCGCTCAAGGCCTTGAGAAGCTGCTCGACTGCATCCCTCTTGGGGACACTGTCGCTGTCCACAGTCAGGACGAAGTCATATGGTCCGGAGTCAAAAGCAGCTTTGATCCCTGCGGCCTGAGCATGGCGCTTGCCTGCGTTGTTCTGACGAATCCACCACACCTTCGGATTGAAGAACGGAACGACCGGCTCGAGCGACCCATCGTCGACGACCACAATCCGATCCGGGGGGACGGTCTGAGCGAGCAAGCTGCACACTGTCGCATACAGATTCTTGATGGGCTCGTTGTACGCGGGAATAACGGCCAGAATCGTACCTTGCGCAGGCTTTTCGCTCGAGTAGTCCCGGTTTCGACCAGACAGATATAGAATGGTGACGAAGGCGAAGCCGGTGACGATGAATGTGGAGAATGCCAGGACGTTCGTAAACTGTCCCAGCCGAAGTGAGAAAATAACAAGAGCTAAAGCTGCTGCGATGATTCGGTACATGTTTTGGCTCATCTTCCCGTGCTCCCTAATATTAGTGGTCCATGTACAATGGTGCGTGGCGGCCGGACTTGATAACAACCGGAGGCTTAGCCGACTCTGTAGGGCTCTTTATTCCCTAGCGCCACACACCGTCACTCGCTCTGGGGCCGCAACATCCCAGAATTGTTTTGGAGCCTGCGGCGACTCCTCCACTCCGTTCCCATTGTCAGGGAATTCACGAGCCGGTTTTTTAACTACATGGCCTAGCAACCATCCAAGCAGGTCCGAGACGAAAACACCGCCGTACCGGCATCTCATCCCGAGTTTCTTAAACTCTTGCTTGGAGCATTGCGCAGGGCGTCCCCTGCTTGCCTTTCGGTCTTTTCCTTGACCGCTAACGCTAGAGGCGTAATCTTGTCTTTAAGTGACTGAGCTATTCGCCTTGGAGCTTATGCGATTGCTGTCACACCTCTAGCCGCACCAGGCTTAATTTCTCGTCTGTCTCCGCTTCCATAGACATTGGAGTTCGGAGGCACCCGCTTCATAACAGACCTGCCCGGTCAGGGAGTTCTAGAACCGATCATTACTTATGCAGACACAGAGCCCTTGGCAGTGATCTCGTGCAGTTTCTCGACGACATCTGAGAGTTTTGGCTTGTCCCCAGCACGCTCGAACGCAGTTTCGATTTGCGTTGTGGTAAGTGCGTTCGCTGCGGCGGTTCCATACCGCAGGAAATACGCATCGCGGATAGCCATCGTCAAGAGCGGATTCATCACTTCTCCTCGCGCCAGTCGCTTTGCGCCTCGGTGCTGTACATCCGATAGAGCTTGTCGCCAGTTCTCATTGACGATAGTGCCTGTTTTACGGACGTGGTCTCACACCAAAGTTCGCCATCTGCCCCGACAACTCTCCACCACTTGGCCGGCTCGAAAGAAGGTTCCTCGGTCTCGAGCAACCGCATGAGGATCCACGAAGTGGCCTTTGCCCGAAGCCCCACATGCAACTCACGTACGATCTTGTTTCGTTCGTGAAGCGACTCGTAGTCTTGCGCCCTCAAAGCTCTGAAGAGAATGTCCTCGACGGCTCGCCCCAAGTCGCTAGAACACCTGATCGAAAGCCGAGGACCCTGATGATCAGCAGGCAAGACGCACGGTTTGTGGTCGTGTGTGGTCTCAGTCTTTCCGCAACGGTCGCTCATGGTGGTCCTCCATTAGTATAGGTTCCGGATGTTTAAAGTCCAGGACGCAGCACAGCCTCTTCGGGCTTCTTTTATCCCCTGATCTCATGGAGTGAGTCATTATGAGGGCGCTTCGTCACCATGTCAGAAACGTTAACGTCCTGGACTGGTCTGTAGTTGGTGGTAAGACTGGAGAATGGCAGAGAGGACATTATAACGCAGGGCGCTGAGATACGATACTCAGTCGTTTAAGTTACCCCTCATTGTCAGGATAACCCCTGCCGCACCAGGCTTAATTTCTCGTCTGTCTCGTGAGGTCGTGTTACCCAACACCCAGAAGGTGAAGGGGCTTACGCCATTTCAGAGGCTGCCGCTTTACAACAGACCTGCCCGGTCAGGGCGTTTAAAGTCCAGGACGCAGCACAGCAAGGCTGCGTGTTTTTCCCCTCCCTAGTAACCGCTAGTTCATGGGGGCGCTTCGACGTGGATCTAGGCTTACACGTCGTTAACGTCCTGGACTGGCTCGTGGTCGAGTTCCTCGATCTCCTCGATCAGGAACTTGTCGACGTTTTTGAGATTGAACCCAATGAACGGATCGTTGGAACGGAATGTACGCCACGCCCGGAGAAACCCCTCGTCGACGACGGCTCGGTCGGCCTCGAAGGTCTCGACCTTGGTCTCACCACGCTGTGGATTGTAGACGATTTTCGTGACGGTAACTTTGACTGCCATCATGATCTCCTATTACTCGGATTCCTGAATCAGCTCGACGTCGAATCTCTCGATACTTTTGAGATTGATACCAACGAACGGGACGTTGTCAGTGTCGTCGCGGTACGCCTGGAGCATTCCATTTGTGACATAAACTCGAGCAGCTTCGAAGGTCTCGTTCTTGGTTTCGCCAACCTGTGAGTTGAATCCCATCTTGATGACAGTAACCCGGTAACGCATGCTGGTCTCCTAATATGTGTTCGGATGGATTGACTAGGATATGACTACTCTGGCTTTCCGTTCATGATCTTCACCAACCGCTGTCTCTCCGCATCGTCGAAAAGACAGGTGGACACGGTGGCTCGAGCATGAAACTCGTGACGAGTGATGGGCTCATCCCAGTCCTGAGCACCAGGATAGTCCTTCACACCTCGATGCCAGCCATCGGCGTTCATGATTGTGATCCCGGTCTGCTTCTCCCAATCCACCGGGAGCAACTTGTTGTCCTCCGCGCTGAGACACCTCGAGCGAATCAGCACCGAGTCGTGACCAGCAAGAAGAACGCATGGCTTGCCGTCCGGTGTGGTCTCAGTCTTTCCACAAAGCTCGAGCTTGAGCACAGCATCCTCCACATATGCGCTGGCTGATTAGTGTGCTTCCTACCCCTCACGCAGAAGCACTGTCCGTCGATCCACTATGCGGGTCTTACCCACGACGGATCCCACCAGTTCAGATCAGACTACAGACTAGGCTGCAGCCCCAACGATACCGACGCACTGAGCGCCGTTCCCTGCAGTAAGACGGAACTTGACCTTGGTGCTGGAGTTGCGGCTACCCCACGGGAGAGATCCCCAGTTGTGAACCTGGGAACGCTGACCCGTCTGCCCAAAGGTGTGGGAAGCCTTTAAAGTATTCCCCCAGTAATACCACACCTCCATCCGGTAAATTCCTGCCTTGGCCTGGTCAAACCAGACCTGATAGGGACGCACGACGAAGCCGTCGATCTGCCAGTAGACCCCGATGCGAGCCAGCCAGCTTGCGCCGTTCTGGCAATATCCATAAGTACCGTATGTCGACTTCGAGAGGGTGGCTGGAGCCACAGAAATACGACCCATCGAACTGACCTGTGCCGGAGCCACAGCAATGCTATCCACGGAACTCGGAGCCGTGGAAATGCGACCCATCGAACTGGCCTGCGCAGGAGCCATGAAGACGCCCGCGGAGACTCCGAACACGGCCAGGATGGCCATGATATAGACGGCGATGCGCTTACGCATACTCTCCTCATTCTTTCGGTGGTAGGTTGTCGGATTTTGTCACCTCAATTGTTCCGACATAAACGCCAGGGGAAGTGGGGTAGGCGTCTTTCCACTCCTTCCACAGAGTGAAACGCTATCGGCAGACCCTAAAGTAGTGTCATTAATCCTAGTCACGCTAGGCATCCACTCAGGTCTTTTACCTGACACACGACCAATAGCCGCACCGGGCTTAATTTCTCGTCCATCACCAGACGTTCACCGAACTCGGGGTTTGTTTTTTCGATGACAATCTGGAGACACTCGTTTTATAATGGACCTGCCCGGTCAGGATATGAGGAATCAGGAATCAGCGGAATCCTGCTCGCCAGTCACATACGGCATGAACGAGTTGTTGAAGGCGGAGTTGGTGTATACCTTCACGTTGGAGCCTGCGTAGAGAACCCAGTCCCCGGCAAAGGCACGGTTCTGCCTTTCGGTCTGAGCCTTGAACGCATTGACCCGAATGTAAGGCGCCCCGTTGTCCGGGGCAACGATCGTGCCCTGGCACCACTTGGCGACCTCGGCCATGTTGGTTTCGGTGACCTGAACTGCATCGGCGTAGAACGGACGACGCATGACCTTGACGGTCTGAACCACGATGTCTCTCTCCTCGTTAGTGTGGTACTCGCATGAATATAGCTCTACTACTTAAACAAAAGGTCAGCCGCGTGTCCTTTCTCGCGCATCCTTCGAGTCATCCGTTCCGTTGAAAATGGTCCGGATGATTTCGGAAATCTGTTCAGGCTTGCATCCGAAGTCGCCAAGCGCCGTGCGAAGTCGATTGAGAGCGGCCTCATCGACATTCGGATGCTTCAGCGAAATATGGTCCCTCAGGTCCGCCTTGCTGTCGCCGTATGAGTCGTGACTGTCGACGGTTTTTCCACAAACAGGACAATCAACGGCCCATGCAGACAATTAGCTCTCTCCTTCGGGTTCTACGGTTCTTCCGTTCCGAGCTGGAGCATCTTCGACGTTGGCGTACTTTTGCTCGAGCTCGTCCTCCTCGATCGTGACGAAGAGTGTCTTCAGATACGCCTTGATCCCGGTCTCACCTTGGACGCTCCAATCATAAGGACGAACGATAACGTCCGCCACTGCGATATCAACCCAGTCCAGGAGCTCTGCGGTTTCCTCATCGATCGGCGTACGACCTCTCGAGGTGATCATCACAATTCGAGGAGGGCGGCCTCGATCGAAGGCGACCGAAACCTGTAGCCACGCCTGAGGCTCGCCACCATCCTCACGAACCTTGAAGTACTTGACGTTCCAGCCATCCTTCGCCATGGTCTCCGCAAGTTCAGGCGAGAGAAGAATTCCGAAATTTCGATTTCCCTTTCGGTTGTACTTATCCTCCTTGCCCTCAAAATTCCTGAGAACGAGTGTTGCGTCCTCGATCGTGACATTACGCTCGTTGCGTCCAGCAGCCATGCTCCGTTATCACACTCGATTCATTCCTGAGGAGTAGCACGCATGAATATGGCTTCGATGGGACCGTTGGCTGGTTGTTGGTGATCGTCGCACGCAGAAACACAACACGCGCCCAACGAAATGACAACAATGGTGATGAACTTCCTCACGAATGGTTCTCCTTCTCGACTTCAGTAGCACGGAGCATGTTTAGACGTTGCTCATCAGTTCCATGAACGAAGTCGACTACTTCGTCTTCGGTTGGAAGACGTCCGAATATCTTTTGAAGCTCGAGGATGGTTTGTTCTAATGGGTCCTCGCCAGGACCGACAACCAGCATTACTCAGCTCACGAAGGGCTGAGCGGAGCTTGCTTGGCAGTTCCCTTGTGGGCCCACATACTTGCCTCCTCAAGAGCGGTCAACGCCAGATCCTTCTCACGTCCGTCGGGGAGTTTCTCGTCCAACCACTCGGCCATCTCGAGAAAAACCTCGCGAATGACGGCGTGTCGAGGGAGAGTAGCCTCGGGACCTTCGATCGTTGCCTTGTGGAAGCCGAACCTGTTGTGGATTTCTTCCTCACTGAGTGGCATCTCAGCCCACCTCACCCTGCGGGTAGCACTGGTTCTCGAACTTCTTGTAGGCGTCGAGGTAGACCTCGTTTTTCTTACTGTTGTACGTCACCTCGTAGTACATTCCGTCGGGGAGGGTCGTCGAAACGAGCGCCTTCCATCCACCGAGAATATAGCTGTACCAGACCACGTACACCTCGTCCTCGGAAAACGTGGTGTACTTGGCGTCGGTCTTGTCGAGGTGGTTCTTGACGTAGTCGTAGACGTACTTGCACGCCTTACGAGTTCTCGAAGTGGTCGAATCCGGACCGAACAACTCGGATTCGATCTTCCTGTAGTTGACCATGGCCGCGTCGAAAAGCTCTCGACCGTTGGCGTCCAGAAACACGCCAGCAGTCCTCGGGTAGTCCTCAGGCAACTGATCCCAGAACCTTGTCGCACTGGCCGCGCCGATCACCTGCCCGATGAGCTCTGAGACGTTGTCGCAGGTGAAATCGATCGTCATAGTTCCTCCTACTAGAGACCAGTCGTTGGTCTCGAGCTCGTAGCGAAATTCCTGCTTGCACGTCAGGCATCTTACTGAGAACGCGTCTCCAAACACCTGATCGTTGACGGTACAGTACGTCTCGTGCCCGAACATCATGTAGTGCTGGAAAAACACCTCCGGGTAATCGAACTCTCGGACTAGAGTTACCCTGGCGGCCGTGTCCCCGATGGAAATATCAGATCCGTACTTCTCGAACGTCATGGTTACCCCCAGACCAGAGGATATAGCTTGGCCCCACAGGAGCATAGAGACGTGACGGTGATGAAGTCTCGACAGTGGTGTTTCCCGCAAGGGCACGTCACCCAAACACCTAGCTTACTCATAATCCCACCTCACTGGAGACCACCCCATAAGAGGGTGCCATTGATAAACACGATCGGTCGGGAGTTTACAAGCGTCAACTGCGTCCTCAAGAAACTGGTAGTCCGTCTCTTGCTCCTGAACAGGGGGCGCTGGAAACTCACGTCGTATACGAAAACGACCCGGGTCTTGTATCGGGCTTTCGGACGATTTGATCAAAACCCATGTACGCCCTGAATCTGGATCCGGAAGTTGCTTTCTCGCACGTTCTTCAGTTTTTGCCTTGATCCGAACCCATTTTCCGTTAACGTCAACCGGATTTCCAGCCTCCCAAATCTTTGATTCCTGATACATAAAATGCATGTCGACTCCTACTGCAATAGTGATTCAGGATCAGCTAGCCGTTCCTGATTCTTCGCGTCCTTAGCAGGGTCGTACTTGGGACGACGATCAACCCCATTGTGCCGGTCACGAGCCAAGGTGGCGTGGTTCCAGTCGACAAGAACATTCTCCAGGAAGGATGCCAGAATATAGTCGGGCGTGTTGCTTCCATTCTCGAGGCTGTACTTGTTGATGAGGGCTCTAAGCTCGTTGACGAACGTCTTGCCCTCAGTCTCGTGCGGAAGGGGACACATCCACACGCCCTCGTCCGGACCCTCCTCGAGCCACCATCCCTCACGAAGCAGACGACCAACATCGAGACCCTCGATCTGATCGGTCCACCGCATCTGGCTCTCGCATCCGTTCTTGGCGGCCCCACATGGTAGGAAGTGATGATACGTGATCACGAGTGTTTCCTCCTCGAATATGATGCCGCTGTTCGTTGCGCAATCAGGATCCAGACCCTACCAGTATCAGGGTCTGGAAGCTTCTTCCGTGCCTGCATGTAATCTTGGGATCTTATCGTAACTGATCTCGAACTCTCGTCAGGACGATCCTCCCCAGGCTTGGACTGTTTGAATATGTAATACATCAGGTCTTGTCGTCACGCATCGACTTTGTGGTGATGTCGATGTAACCGCAGCCAGGCTGTGCGCATCGACCCGGTTTGTTTGGACGCGTCACCACATTGTGTTTGGTTCGTTGGGCATGCTGCATCGGTGTCTCGAGCTCGATGGCCTCGACATAGTTGCAGTCTGGCGTTACGCATCGTCCCTGCCCGGACAGACTGACAACGACTTCGTGACCAGTCCGACTCACATGCTGGTGCCTTGTCTCAGCTGGATCTGCCATCACCCAGCCAATACTCAACGCCGTAAGACGAGGATCCGACAGAATTCTAGCAACGTCGCTATTGGTGATGACTGCCGTGAACGTTCCGTCATCAGCCACCACCGCCCGTCCGATTGGGTTGGAATGATTGAAATCCCAAAGAAACGGCATAGCTTTAGGTTCACTCATGAGAAGAACCCTCAGGCATCTCGATCTCGGTTCCCTCCGGAAGGCGCAGTGACACGCCCAAGGTCACCGCTCGAAGAGAAATGTCAGTGACCACTCTCAAGGCGTCTGGATCTGTAATCTCCACGGAGATCGTACCGTCCGGTTCGACAACAGCAACGCCGATCAGATGCTTGTACTCGAAATTCCAAAACAGAGGGACCTGCTTACCCTCTACCTTCTTGAGAGCTCCAGGAAGGATAACTTCGTCGCTCATGACACAAACTCCTCGTAGTCTCCGAATTTGTTGATCGTCTTGATCGCGTCGTTTGCGAGATTCTCGAAATATGACATGTCGATTTCCACGTCATCGAGCTTCTTGGCCACATTAGCCTCGAGCCAGAAGTATCCCTTGGTCGCTGTGACTGCGAACTGCTTCTCGTCCTTGATCCTCCAGAGAATGGCTCCCCCGGATTCTGGCATGACAGGAACGAACCGACCAGTGCGTCCGACGAAATGCATTCCTCCTCGGCCTCGGTCAGTGATCATAGGACGCTGAACCGAATCGAAGTCCAGATACATAGCTCCTTGTGTGACCTGCTTGGTTTCACACAGATCGTCGAAGCCGATCGGCTCCTTGCTGAACAGCGTCTTGAAAACGTACGGGTGCTGGAACTGGGCACCAACTGCATGCCACTCGCCACCTTCTCGAGCAATATAGACCGCGTCGTTGACGAGGCAGAACTTCTCGTACGTAGCCTCATGCTCGAACACGTATCCATACTTTGCGCCATACGCGATCACCATGTCGATGATCTCTGGCGTAGCGTTAGGGATCTTTACTGAATCAGTCTTAATATGAACGACCTGCACACCCATCTCCTGGAGAGCATGCTTCAGGTCGATCATGAAGAGGGCCCCGCGCTTGGCGACGATGTTGTCTTTGTTTCGGACGTCTCGGAACGGGTTGTCGAAACTTGCCGACGTCAACCCGTAGACGATGTTGATGACGATTTTGAGAGCGTCCGAGAGACTTCGGGAACTAGCTGGATCAGAACCAATAAACTCGGAAAGCCTACCGTCCAACAGCGTCCTGGCTTTCTTGTAGTCCTCATGCTTAATAGCCAGACGAGCCTCTTTGAGTTCACTAAACCGTCGAGTATATGGTCCGAAGAGATTGAGTTGCTCGATACTTGTCGGATGCATGGACGCCACGTCAAGCAACGCTACGTTAGTGTAAACGCCAGGCTCCGAATATACATAGCCTCCTTCGCCAACAGTCTCACCGCGATAAGTACTAACGCCTCGATTATATACGTAGCCATCGAACTCCTTCGACAGGTCGGTGTAGACGAACTGCGACTGTGGATTCCGATCATTGCCAAATATGATCTTAGCTGTATGACGCTGAGTGGTATCGTTCACAGTCAAGCAACTCAGTTTAGCCAAGATTTGTCTGGCAACGTAGTCCTGCTTCCTGGCCTTGAAAACGGCTTCGGTGGCAATGACGTCGTTCACACAGTACTCGACAACCTTCTCCCACAAGTGCTCTGGAACAGGCTCCTCCCAAGGGAGGTCCAACTCCATGTGGTTCAGGCCCAGTTCGATCTCGAACATCTTGAGGCTCTGCTTCTTACTGGAAAAATCGTAAATATCAGCATAACTCAATCCGTAGGCTTCTCCGAAATATGCCCCACGCTGCCCATTGATGATCGCTTGGGACAACTTGAAGAGAGCTTCGTTGTTGTAACCCATGAAGCGGCCGTAGAGAATATGGTTGTCATAGCGTCGAGCGTTGTACCCGACGAGCTTTAGCTTGAACAGACTCTCTACTTCGGCAGCCGAAGGATTGATCATTCTGACGACGGTTGGGCTGTCTTCGTACTTCCAACAAACCACAAACAAATTAGGATAGACTTCGAGGTCGAAGATAACGATACGATCGTCTTCGTTGGGGACTGCAGGCTCCGCGACAGTCTCAGACTTGAACTTCATCATCTGAACGACTTTCAACGATTGCAATGGTTGATTCGTTGAGTTGTTCGCAAATGCAATGAGCTTCCCTCGAAGATCCGTCACATCGTAGGCCATCCCAGATTCATACGCCTCGTCGAGGATCTTCTTGATGAAATCGATCGAAGGCTTCGTCCCGGGATGAATCTCCTTCCGCATGTTCCTCCGGATAAGATCTCGAAGACCCTTCTCACTTTGAATCGTCTGTGTGGGAAGCATCTTCTTTTTCTCCTTAAGAGGAAGACCGGCGGTTAGAGTAGCAATAGGAACGTTGTTGCACCTCGAGAGCTTTCTTCGCAGTGATCCATTGCCGGGGTAGACCTTGACCTCAATCCCCTCGGAATACACAGAATTGAGTTCTCCGGTATCGCCGGTGTAGTAATAATGGAGATGGACTCCAGCCCCACTTTTACTGAACTCGGCGTAAGTCGGAGGCCAGGAACTAGCAGCCTCCAGGTTTCGTTGGAGAGACTTTCCACCATCGTCATCCCTCAAATCAAAGTCAATCACGACGAGTGACTCAGGAACCTTGACGAAGTGCACTTGTGTGGTGTCGAGGTCGGAGAGTTTGCTTTCGACTGAGGTCCATCGTTTTTCTGGTATTCCCGCTGCGTTTGCCAGCTGAGCGGGTTGATCCGCGAACACCTCGTCAAATATGGATGAAGTCTCGTCCATTACAAGAGAATATGCTTGCTCCTTGATGTTCGTTGGGGTTTTGAACTTATCCGCCGTGAACCCCTTGTAGTAACTTCTGACTATGGTTCCATCGTCAAGAACTGACCTGTCGTGGAACTCGTCGAAGTAGTTTCTGAGTTCCTCACGAACCTTGTACTGCGGAAGCTTTCTTTCGATGCCCGTATCGTCGCAGAACTCCTTATACAGAGCGTAGGCCTGCTTGAGCGACACGCCGTCCTGAGACTTGAACACATCGTAATTCGCCTCGACAAAATTGAAGAATGTGTCCGTCTGCAGCATCATCTCGAGTGGACGGTACGTGTTGTAGTAATTCTTTCCCATCTTGCGGTAGACCTCGAGGCAATGGTGGGCGATGGCACCCAGCTCGAAGTCGATTTGTCCCATTAGTGCCGAATATCTATTCACGGGAATCTTCACCCCAGTAGGGTGAATATCAATGAGACGCCGAATGATGCCAGACTTCGCGTCAGAAATACGAACTGGCTGATTCGTCCCCATGAAAAGAATCGCGTTGACCCTAGCTGAATAACTTGCCTTGAACTTCTCGTTCATGACCATCTCCTCGTGGGAGACGATCGAATTCAGCTTGGTGTTATCCTCGATCCTAGAAAGATCCCCGTCGTGTTGGATTGCAACCAAGGGATTTTTCTTGAACACTTCGGTCGAGAACCCGTTGCTGTTCGAAGCCAGCGCCTTAGCCTCGAACGTTGTCGTGTAACCATCGAACAGCTTTTGAACAATGTTGAGGATAGTCGACTTCCCGGTACCAGCAGGGCCATAAAAGACGAGGAATTTCTGAATAGCCTTTGAGTCGCCAGAAATAACAGCGCCAATGGCCCACTCAATCTTTGCTCGTTCTTCAACAGAATATAGCGTCCCCACGAGCTCATTCCATGCACTAAAGTCCCCGGGGGCTAATTCATATGGGAGTCTTTTGCTGACGTAGTCTTTCTTTCGCACGGGGGTATTCGCGAAAGTCAAAGACTGGTCCAACACGTGATGATTGTCGCTGATGTTCTGCAGGTACTTTCTGAACTGGGCCCAACCTTGATCGCCGTACGAACGGAGGTATTTGACTTTGAGGGAGAGGTCACCTTCTGCGTACTCTCTGAGTTCTTTATCGACGATACGCTGCACGTCGTATTCGTCTGTAGACCAGAGACCAGCTTCTTCGTCCCAGATCGCGTAGAACGCCCGACCACGAACCATCAGATCCTTGGATCGACCAACCACGAAATCAGCGAAGACTTCCTGCTTCTTTTTCCCCTCCCGCAAAGCGATCTGGTAAAAGTCGGCCATAACCCTCCTTTCGTCTATAGATGTTCGAGTAGGTACGCATTGAGTTGGTACCAGATCTCGACTTTCCGTTGGTCCCTCTCCGGGTTCTTCAGAGGGAATAATCCACCGTCGCCATTAAAACGGTATGTCCTCCAAATAACGGAATCGAGGATCGCATCGATTCTTCTCTTCGGCATCCTTACGTCGTCGGAGTATGACGATAGCCCGAGAATATGGACGAAATGCCAAAACCAAGCGCGAGGCTCTCCGTCAGCTTCGAAAGAGAGCCGTCGCGACAAGGCTATCAGCATCTCGAGCATGGAGCAGCCAAGCTCCATCCATTCCCGGTCAGCTACGATCTGTGTCTCTGCGCAAAACTCTCGTCTTAGCGCGCGTCCGTCCTCTGCCCGGTTATCGTCGTTAGGAACGATCCAGATATACTCCTTGGTGAAGAGTATCTTCGCAAGCGACCAGTGCGTCTGCGGGGATTCGAGAGAAACAAGACCGTATAACCACTGGAAATATAACTCGTCCAGCGGCGCGGCCATTACTCGTCCCTGGAACGGAACTTTGGAACTTTCCTTCGATCCTCATGCTGGAGGAAGCCGAGGACCTGTTTGGTGTAAGACCCATGATCCCGGATGATTTCGAACTCCATCGAAAGCCTTTCGCTACGAACGTATACGACATCGTGATATCCGATGGAGACCCCATGACCGAATTTGCTGAGATTGTCGTCTCCGACCGTTATTTCACGATCGTCAACGACCTCGTCCTTCCCATCAACCAGAACGTCGTCGCCTTCGAAATACGTTAGCGACGCCTGCTCATAGCCGAGCTCATTGTTTAAGAACTCGGCCTGAGTGATGACGTAGGGCTTGTCTGGAGTTCTCTTGGCGATCTCTTCCTCATAGTCGAAACCCTCTTCCGAGTCTGTGAAAACTCGAAGAGCGATCTCCTCAGAAGAATCTTCCTCCGTCTCGCTAGCTTCCTCGATAGGATCCGATTGCTCATTGTCATCAGGAGGATTCCCCTGATAGGTGAGCAACACATCAGCAACCTTGGTGATCTCCTCTTCCATATCCCCGACAAGGGCCTCGACGGCCTGCGAAGGATCGGGGTATTCCTTTTGAGGGAGATTCGTCTTTGCGAGGTGCCTGTAGAAGAGTCTCGTTTCGGCGATTTCCGTCTGAATGATCTCGTTGTATTTCGCTTCGAGCCTCGACAAAGCAACGCGGTATCCAATCCCCGCGCCAATCGTCGCCGACAACAACGAAACAGTCGGGATCAATACTTCCTTCGATCTCGCAACGGCAAGGAATTTCTCCTTGGTCCACACGTTGTCTCCTAGATTTGATCGTAAATAACGCCGTCGACGTTGAAGTCCAGCAGAATCGAGCCTTCGTTCCCGTTCACGAAATCCCGAACAGCTTGGCGATCTCCATCGAAAATCCCGAAATCGATGAAGTTGTCGCCCTGATCCTTTGACACAACCCAACCGACGACAGCACCGGCCCTCGAGCGCTCCAAACCTAGAGCGTCGTACACCTCGTTCAAGAAGACGTGCCCACGGCTATGCAGAAGGTCGTTGAAATAGCACTGCTGAGCCCGAAGGAAAACCTGGTTGTACATAGGTTCTCTCTTCCAGTTCAGCGCAGTCTCATCGAAGAAGCGAGCGTAGATGGACGGAGTCTTCGCCGTCTTCATCGTCTTGACCTGAGGACCCTCATTGTCGGTCTCGACAAGAACCTCACGCTCCTGCACACCGTGACGGAACTCAAGCTCCTTCTCGGGCCCGACTTCCTCAAGGACCCTCTGACGATAATCGGAGAAACCTCTTTCGAGAGCTGCATATGCAGCAACCAGCCCCGCGTTTCGACGCGTCAGAACCACGTGCGAGCCGGTGAGAGAAGCAATCGACAACGTGCCAACGATGAACGAAGGGCCATACAGTTTGACGATCTTGGTCGCAGCACGAACATAGATGAGCGCCACATCGCTGCGATAGTCATTATCACTGTAGTCCTCGTGTCCAGACTCATGGAGCTTCTCCGCCTTGTAGAGCATGCTCTGAGCTTCATCCAATGCCCCCTCGAGCTTCAGAGTTGCTCTGCTCGAGAGAACCACGGTGGTCACAACGCCAACCACACCGGCAGCAAACATGATCGTCGGCGAATGCTTTTGAGCTTGGAGGATCTGACGTCCCGCCTTGCTCGTAACGAAGTTGCTGATGGCCTTCAGATTCATCGTTTTCTCCTAAACCTTTCCTTCAGACCGAAGCCGCAAATATACGGCGGTGATTTGGCTGTCCGACATTTTGTCGACTCGAGCGCTCCATGCAGACGACTTGTAGGCGGACTTCACCTTCTCTCGCCGTAGCATAGTTTCTTTTTGGACAGACTCTTTTTTGTCCATCCTAGTCTCCTATAGCATCGGGCCTCGGGAGATCCAATAGATATCCATTTCGAATGCGGGTTACCCCCGCCCCGCGCAGATCAGTCCATCCCCACTTCTCGTCGGTGTAATCGCCCGTCATCCCAACGAGGTCGTACAAGTCGGACACAGAGACGCTGTCGTACCGAGTCAAGAGATCGAACATCTTGTCGATCACGGTTTCGGCTTCAACTCGTGTGGCAAGAATGATCTCGTCGAAATCATGGGATGCTCGAGCTCGTCTACTGATGTTTCGCGATGGTTCGTCACGTTCGCGACGAGTCCCGGACGAGTATCGAGTGTAATTGACGTAGTTGTTGGAAGGACCCGAGAAACGTCCCCCTCGACGGGAAGAAGAACGAACCTCACCGAACAGCATTCTCTCGATGCCTTGAGAGACAGCATCGGCAGCCATGTCCTTTGCAGCAGGAACGAGAACGTCCATGACTACGTAGGACCACACGCTACGGGCATCCCCACCCACAAACACTTCGGTTAACTTACGCTTCAAGGGCTTTTTCTGTCGGACAACCTTTCCCTGAATCACGGGTTCGATCTTTTCCCGACTTTCAGGGCTCACCTTTTTTTCACTACGTGGGGTAACGCTGTTCGATGGAAAGTCCATGTCAGATTCCTAACTCGAGATTATCGGGCGTCTTCCTGCTGCTTCTGCCACCACTCAACTGCCTCGTCGATTTTCTTACCCACATGGTTCTTTGTCGCGTCCGAAGCCATCGAAGCAATCACCGTCGATGCGATAGCAATCGAGACGTTGTCCAGAAAACCCCGAGGTATGGCCGTTCTTCGGATAATATCTCGAGCAATCCGAACCGTGCCTAGACCGACGATCATGCTGGCGAGCTTCTTTGTCAGATCAATCTTGTTCACAGTGCGTCCTTTCGGTATGCGGGGCGTCTGTTCTTCGGGGGAACATCGGCATCGGCGATCGTTTAAAGTCAGCCGCCGGAATAGGGCTGAGACCCCACAAGAGGACCCTGGCTAACTCCCCGCGCCAACAGGTTTGTTACATCTTGCCCCTGAACTGCGCTGCTCGACGCTGCTGTCGGTTCATCTCGGTCTTCTCTCGCATGTACCTTGCGAGGGCGGGCTTTGGAAGGGCCATCAGCTCAGCCTTCGTCGGCTCTCGACCTTCCTTTTCCCAAATCGGGCGGTCGTCTTCAACCTCTTGGAACGTATGCTCGACGTACTGCAGGAGTTCTTCCTCGGACATGTCGTCGATCTCTTCGTCCGTCGGGTCTCGACCCTCGAGTTTCCAAGCCAGACGAACAGCCGATGCGACTGGGAGTTCCTGGACACTTTCTCTGGGATGATTTTGCTTCGCGTAGTTCATCAGTGCCGTCGCGTGCTTCCCCTGCCTCAGCTCGGCTGGCATGATTCCGTTGATGAACTCCGTCGCCGAATCGGCATCGGTCAAGAATCCCATCAAGAGAGCGCTGTACGCTTCGCTGGAGAGGAACTCATCGGAGAGCTCCTTCGACTTCTTGAAGCTTGTCCCGTCCGAGCTACGAACCCCATAGGAAGCTCCAATGATTTCCTTGAAAGCCTCCATGATCTTTCCGACGTTCTGCTCAGCGACAATTCGCTTCAGATACTCGTCGAACCCAACGCCCTTGCCGACTGCCCAGTCGACGATCTCTGCGGTTGTGAAATGGAAATAGAAATCGCCCTCTCGGTCGTTTCCATCGAGGTCCTTGTAGACGATGGTCTTTTTGAGCATGTTTTGGCGTCCTAACTTGCAGTGGGTTCGTACGGAAAGTTCTCCCCCGCAACCCCTTGGATGGTCAGTGAGGTGGTTGCAGGCGGCTCAGCGATCTGCTGCTCCTCCTCCACAGCCGTCCGAAGAAGTGCGAGATAAGACATGAGCGACGTGATCTTCTTGTCCCAAACGCCAAGTGGATGCTGCTGGGACGACTGCATCATATCGAAGAGGTTCGCCGCGACCGGAGCTGCCATCCCAGAGATGGCCTCGAGAAGGGTGATCTCCTGGAGTAGCGCAGACTTTCGAATGGTGTGCAACGGGTCGTCCGGTTTCGCGTATTCGGCTGCCTTCTGTCCCATCGTCTTTCGAACCTGATCCAGCTGATCGTTCACGATTTCCTCGAATCGAAACGCACGCATTACTCCTCATTCCTTTGCATAGGCAAAGATATGAGACCTTGTAAGCTTCTACAAAGTCTCATACCTCTGAGTTGTGACTACTTCTCGACAGTGGTCTCGGTGGTGAGGGCGGCCGTCTCCTTGACGTACCGACGCCACAACAGGACGGAGCCAGCGATCAGTGCCGCGCCAGTGATGGCGGCGACAGCGGTCAACTTGCCCGGTCCTGCGGGGACGTCGGTCTCAACCGGAGTGGTGTTCTCGTCCATGACGTACCTTTCGTTGAGTAGTGGGTCTCATTATACGCGTTGTAAAACTTGCGAGATGGGGCTCGCGGTTGGGGCTACCAGTAATGCCGTATCTCCCCGTACTGCTTGTAGACTGCTCGTAGGTGCTCAGGGAGATCGGATGGTCTGTCAACCGGCCAGTGCCAATAACGCTCCGCCGGGCAAAGCTCTGGGCCAAGGACCCCTTCTTCCTCCAGACGACGAAGCTCGTCCACCTTTTGGATCATTCGTTCCTGATATTCGTAATCCTCCACGGTCACTCGCAATCCTCGAACATCTCGCACGGAGGGAGGTGAACCCTATTGGACACGAAAATAGTTCCGAATGGGCGTCACCTTGAAGTTGACAGCAATGCACGGTCGCTGGTCGTCGGTCATCGTTGTGGAGAAGA
>Ga0307440_1000435_pt1 | contig 20506 bp, 20 predicted proteins | sample SalMarWE160410MG_FD_202150 | JGI IMG/M metagenome (GOLD analysis project Ga0307440, IMG submission 202150) | Salt marsh sediment microbial communities from the Plum Island Ecosystem LTER, Massachusetts, United States - WE1604-10 | ecosystem: Environmental > Aquatic > Marine > Intertidal zone >... | reverse complement strand
CCCTCACCGGCGGAAGCCGAATTGACGATGCGTCGCTCTCTAGTTTGCTGTAGCGACTCTTCAAACCCAGGCGCTGCGCCTGCCTCTCGATCCGTTGCGTGTGACCGAAAATGCGGTTGGGAAGGCTGAGTGGAATCATGGCCCCGTGATCGGCCTGATAAGACGATACGAGGTCCGGCGTGGCCGAGCCCAGGATGCAGTGCGCGCCCGCCAGTTCGGCGTAGGCGATAGATGCCGTGCGGGCGTGATAGCGGGGAGGCCGAAGGGTCTCCTTGTATGAATCATCGTGAGATTCATCGAGCACGATGAGCCCCAAGTTTGGCATTGGCGTGAACAGGGCACTGCGCGGGCCGATGACGATGTCCAATTCGCCTTGGCGCGCCCGCCGCCAAGTATCGTAGCGCTCGCCCTCTGAAAGCTGTGAATGGACCAGGCCAACACGGCCAGGGAAGCGAGCCAAGAACCGGCGGACCGTCTGTGGGGTGAGGGCAATCTCCGGGGTCAGCACGATGGCTTGGCGATGGCTCTCGAGAGTGGCCTCGACGGCGCGCATGTAGATTTCGGTCTTCCCCGAGCCGGTCACTCCGTGAAGAAGAAACGGCTTGCTGGGCGCCCGGCGCCGAATGGCGCGTTCGATTGGCTTCCATGCTTTTCGCTGTTCGGAGGTGAGTAAGGGAGCCTTGTCTGGCACGTACTCCACGGCTTCAAGTGGGTCGCGCCAAATCTCCGCTTGGCTGAGGGTGAGCAGTCCCATGTCCTCCAGGTAGCGCAGATCCTGAAGGTTGCCGCCGCTCTCAGCGTAGAGCCAGGTGACTTCGATGGCCTGGCGTTCGGCGATCAACATGCGAAGCATGGTCTCCCGGCGCGAACGTGTGGCCGCTGTTCTGCCAATGGCAGCGAGTGAGGCAAGGACTTTGTCCGGAGGTGCTGCCAGGTGCGCAGTGCGGACGGTTCGGGCGCGCACGCTCGGCGGATCCAGGACCGATTCCCTCGCCAGGACGCCGCGCGCCACGAGTCTGTCCGCTGCCTTCCGCCAGGCGAGTTTCCCCAGCGCCCGGGCAAGCTGACGTCCTCGAAGCGGTCCTCGCCGGGAAATCTGCGAGATCAAGCGTTTCTCGGCGGTCGTTCCACTATCGGGTGGCTCGCCTACCAGCCGATATACCGAGTCAGCTTGCTGGCTCAGGCCGGGGGGAAGCATCACCGTCAAGCAGTCGATCAGGGCGGCAGCCGTCTCTCGGGCAAGCCAATGGGCCAGTTTGAGTTGGATGTCGGTCAGAACCGGCTGAGGGTCGATCAATTCGGCAATGGGGCGTGTGTCCTCGACCGGAGCGGAAGGCTCCAGGCTGAGGACAATGCCTTGCAGCGTCCGGCTTCCGAAGGGCACGAGGACCAGATGGCCGGCTCGGAGGCCGGATTCAAGTTGATCGGGTACATGGTATGAAAAGGTCCCCCGGATGGGAGGCAGGTTGACGGCCACCTCGGCAAACATCTGGTCACTCAGGGTTTTTGGCTGCGTCTGGCTGTGGGGCGCACCCCGGCCGGCGCGAGCGGCGTGATGGAGATGCGATCGATACGCCATCCGTCGAGGGCCTCCACGCGCAACTGAATGCCGTCGGCGACAATCGTATCTCCCTCCTCGGCCATTCGTCCGAGGCGCCCGAGAACGAATCCGGCGATGGTGTCGTAGTCGGGATCGACGAGTCTCAGGCCGAGACGGTCGTTGATGTCTTCGATCAGCGTCAGTCCATCCACCAAGGTGGTTCCGTCTTCCAGAAGCTGAATGTCCGGTTCAGCATCGAACGGGTCGCTGACCTCGCCCACGATTTCTTCAATCAAATCTTCCAGTGTGACGACTCCCGCCGTGCCTCCGTACTCATCCAATACGATGGCGATGTGCTGATGGCGCAATCGGAAGCGCTCCAACAGAGATATGATGCGGGCCGTCTCGGGCACGAACAACGCCTCGCGCATCAAGGAGCGGGCCGTGATGGCCTGGCGATTGTCGGCGCGCAGACGGGGCAGGACGTCTTTGAGGTGAACCACTCCCACGACGTGATCCTGGCTGCCCTCGTAGACCGGCAGCTTGGTAAAAGGATGTTCGACAGCAATCTGAATGAGATCGTCAAGTTTGGATTCTACCGGGACCGCGATCATCTCGGTCCTGGGGATCATGACCTGCCGCACCAACGTATCGCCGAAATCGAAGACGGCGTGCAGAATCTCTTCTTCTTCATTCTCGACGACCCCCACCACGGCGCTGGCCGAAACAAGCATCTTGAGTTCTTCGACGGAATGCACCAGTTCGTGACCGGTGGCTGGCGCCACGCCAAGCAGGCGGAGCAGCGCGTTTCCGGCCCCGTTCAATGCCCAAACGATGGGCTTGAACAGCCGCTCCGTGTAGATCGTCGGTCGGGCGACGATGAGAGATGTGCGCTCGGGATTCTGGAGCGCGATTGACTTAGGAGCTAGTTCGCCGACAACCACATGTAGACAAGTAATGGCAGCAAAAGCGATACCGGCCGACAGCGTGTGGGAGAAGCCCGACTGCAGGGCGGCCGGGACGAGGTCGACGACCGGCTCCAGCAGGTGGGCGAGGGCGGGCTCGCCGATCCAGCCCAGGCCCAAGCTGGACAAGGTTATCCCCAATTGGGTGGCTGCAATGACTTTGTCCGGATCTTCGATGGCGTGGGCGACCCAACGGGCAGCCGTGTTGCCCTGCTCCAGGAGTTCGCTGATGCGAGTTCGGCGCACGCTGACCAGGGAGAACTCGGCCGCGACGAAGAACGCGTTCGCCAGCACGAGGACGACGACACCCAGGAGCTTGAGCAAGTCGAGCGCAAATGTGGATTCAGCCACGCGATGCTTTCGGGTAGGCGTCTGGAGAGTTCATCTCTCGAAGCCTATCATGATTGGGGCTTGCCGCCAATATGGTTTATGAAATGTCCGCGGCCGGCAAACTTGGGCCTTGACGAGAGAACGAATGTTCTGATAGACTGTCCATAGAACACACGTTCTATCTTGGGAGATGCCCAATGCAGTTGTCCCGGGTGGGTCAGGCAAATTGGCTGGACCGAGAAGCCGATCGGCTGGAGGCGGCCATGGCGTCCATGGCAGTTCCGGTGCGCGTCAGCGACGGCCAGATCGCAGAAGGACGAGTCCGCTATCACGCAACGCCAATAGGAGGCGTGTACGCCGAGGCTATTCAGGAGCTGGGCACCAATGTCGCCACGGCTCTGGGCGTCGACAGGGTGGCCATTCAGACCGACCGGGCCGGTGTGACGATCGAAATCTCCCCCGCCCCTGCCGAGCCACTTCGAATGCTGCCCCTCTTGTCCGCGCTGGGCTCACCTTCTGCCATGACTGCCGTGGCCGGTGTCGATGAGCATGGCGTGCCCGTCCTGTTGAATCTCCTTCACCAAGACACGTGGCATTTCGTTGTCGAATCGGGCCAGAACGCCGTGAGATCGTCCTGGCTGAGAAGCATGACCGCCAGCCTGGCGGTGGGCACCCGGCCGTCCGAACTCCAGGTTTTGGGGGTCGATCTGACCGGGGTTGAGCAGACCTATATTGAAGCTCTTCCCCATACCCTGACCGATGTCGCTTTCCGAGCCGACAACGCGATCGATCTCATAGCGTGGCTGCGGGATGAGTCGGACCGCCGAATGACATTGAGCCGTCAGGTGCCGCACCTGGTGCTTGTGGTCGATGATTTGGGGGAACTGGTAGAGCAGACCGGCAGGGTGGCGAAGAGTCTCGTCAAGCGTCTCATGGAGCAAGGCAGACAATCCGGCATCCACATATTGGCGGGCTGGGATCCGGCGCAGGCCTCCGAACTGGCCGAAGTGGAGGGTCCTTCCGGCTGCGCTCAGGCCATCGGGCTGACCACCGATAGCGCTGTGACATCGCCGGGCGACTTCGAGATTTCAGTCGACAGCCTGCGTTGTGTTGTTCGGTCTGCCCATCTTTCGGCAGCAGACCTGGACGGTTTGGCACGTGATCTGCAGAGGACAAGCGGTTCCGGGCCGGGAAGGCAGGGCGACTGATGATAACCGCTATAAGCCAGAACCGCACCCGCGCCGCGGGGCGGGGTCGTCCGTCCCGCGGGCTGGTATGCCATGAGCTGGTCTATGCCAGCGGAACTCAGTCAAGCGGGCTGCCGATCGCCTTCCAGTGGCGCGGACGCCGCTATCGAATTGCCGCGGTAAACGGTTCGAAAGGGCGGAACGCGACGCCAAAAGCCGTCCGTGTCTTCTCGGTTCGCACGACCAGCGGCATGTGCTGTGAGTTGGAGCACCGGTCCGAGTCGAACGTGTGGATGATGAATCGGGTACTTCCAAGCTTGTGAGGAGGGCGGCATGAAAGTGGGCATGATGTGGTACGACGGTGGTGTTGATGGACTGGCCCAGCGCGTCCATCGAGCAGCAACCTACTATCAGGAAAAGTATGGAGGACAGCCGAATGTCTGCTTCGTCCATCCATCGAGTGCCGAAGAGGGTGATCCGGCGGGGGTGGAGGCGATCCGTGTGGAACCGAGCGAGCTCGTGTTACCGGGGCATTTGTGGGTAGGTGTCGAGCGGGCGTCGGCGGCTGAATCTGATAGGCGTGTCTCGGGCGACTAGCCCGCAACTGCGCCGAGGAGGGTATCCATGGCGACGGCCAGTTCCGGGCCGCCGCTTTTGGCTTCATAGTCGATCTGGCTGAGTTTTCGGTAAATGGTCTCGAGTTGCGGCATGGTGAAATTCCTGGCCTGGGCCGAGACCTTGTCGACCACAAAAGCGTGCGTATTCAAGACCTCGTGCGGATTCAACCCGTTATCAAGCGCTTCGCGAGCCTGGAGGATGAGTCGGAACTGACGCACGATCATGGCGAAGGCGAACATGGGGTCTTCGTCGGCTAGGAGATTGTGGAGATGGGCCAGCGCTTGCTGGCCCTGTCGATTCCCAAGAGAGTCAACCATGGCGAAGACGTCGCTTTGAGATGTCAAGGGGGTCAGGTCTTCGACGTCGCCAGCCGTTATCGGGCGAGACATATCGACATAGTCGGCCAACTTGCGCAGTTCCTGGTCGGCCAAATGTGGATCATCCAGAACATACGTGGCGAGACGCTCGGCTGCGTCGGGTTCAATTTCGACGCCTAGGTCTTGGGCTCGCTGGACCAGCCAGCGGGCAAATGCCTGGCCGCGTTTCCTGGCGCACAGCTGAACGAAGGCGCGATCCGGGTTGTCCTGAGTCCATTGATAGAGAAAGGATCGCTTCTGGTGCTTGGCGAGCGAAGATCGACGTGACAGATCGACGGGATCGAGCAGCACCAGAGCGGTGGATGCGGGCAAGTCGAGCATGGTGCGGTCCAACTTCTGGCGCGCCTCAGCGGAGCGGGTCAGATGGCCGGCATCTTCGACGATAACGACCCGTCGTTGGGCGAGGAAGGGTGCGGCACCGCACGCCTCAGCAAGGGCGCCCAGATCTTGAGCCTTGAGGTCGAACCGGGTTGTGTTGAGGTCGGCGGTGGCGGGATCGCCAAGCTTGTCCTTGATTTGGGCAACGGCTTCTTCCATGACGAAATCATCGTCGCCGTAGAAGAGATAGACGGTCGGCATCTGGTTGACCATGAGTGCGACTAGCCCTGGGTGAGGACCCGATGCAGTCCGGTGGGGCCGCTGCGAATGCGTCGAACGCGGCTGATTTCCATGCTCCCGGGATCGCCCTGCGTGGTGAGGTATCTTTGCGCCGCGGTGCCAACGGGCTGGGCGACGATGAGGGCCATGGTTGTCCCAAAGATGGCGATCGGCAGCCGACTGAGGCGGTCGCGCCAGCGGCTTTGGCCAATTCCCATCAGAGAGAAGAAGGCCACCGCACCGGCAAAGAGAGCGGATGTCAGCAGGTTGGTGCCGCAGTTAGGATGGATCGCAAGCTGGTGCTCCCCCCGGCGCAGCCTGTCGAGGGCATGATGGGCGGCAGAGTCCAGGGCTTCGGTTGGGACGTTTCCATACAGGTAGAAGCCTCTTGAATCGGAGCGGCCGACCATAGGCGTGTTGGGTAGCCTGGCGCTCAGAAGATGGATGGTGGCGTGTTCGAGGGCGTGATTGCGGCGTGTGCGCAGCAGAATGGGCGTGGACAGGAACTGTTGGGCGAGATTGATCGCGCACCTCCCGAGTGGGGTTATCGCTCATTATACTTGACCCCCCGGAGGCAGCATGTGCAAGCCGCCACTTGTTTCCCAGGTGGAGGCTGACATAGAATGAGCGAATGGACAGCGAAATCATAGGCCACACTTGGGCAACGGATGTTCTGCTTCGGCACCTGAGATCGGGTGCCACGCGGCATGCGTATCTCATGACCGGCGCGGAGGGCGTAGGCCGGAGCACGGTCGCCGATTGGTTTGTCCGGGCTCTACTCTGCACATCGGGGGGGGGCAAGGGGCCTCCCTGCGGCGAGTGCGGGGCGTGCTCGCTGATCTCGAAGGGCGCACATCCTGATGTCCACTGGTTTGAAGGTGAAAGTGGTCTCAAGATTGACGACGTGCGAAGGCTGCAGCACGAATTGTCCCTTTCTCCCTATCAGGCGAACCGGCGAGTGGCGGTGATGCCCGATTTCGAGACGGCGACCACAGAGGCGGCTAATGCCTTGCTCAAAACGCTTGAAGAACCCCCGCCCAATGTCGTGCTAGTGTTGACAGCGGCGACGGAAGAATCCGTGCTGCCTACGATTGTCTCTCGTTGTGAGGTGATTGCTCTTAGGCCGATGGCCATCGGCGATCTGGCGAAGGCACTTGAGAATCGAGGCGAACCAGCTGATCGGGCCCGTATGCTTGCCGGACAAGCCATGGGCCGACCGGGGTTGGCCATTAGATTATCAGAGGACGCGGAGCAAGTGCGACAGCGTTCTCTGATAATTGAAGACGGATTGCGCGTCCTCGGCATGACCAGGGCCGGCCGGTTCGAGTATGCGGCCGAGGTCAACCATCACAGGGAGCCGGCAGAGAATCGGAAAGCGAGCATCCTTGTTCTCGAAGCATGGTTGAGCTTGTGGCGGGATGTCCTTCACCAGGTCCATGGCGTGCAAGGGCAGATGACCTTCCCGGAATTCAACCTGGATGTAGAAAAGGTCGCCGCTCGAGTGGATCCAGATCAGGTTGTTGTCTTGCTGCGCGAGATCGAGAATGCGATGCGGCGCATTGCGTCCAATGCGAATCCCCTCCTGGCGATGGAAACGATCATGCTGGCCCTGCCGATGGTGCAGCTGGCATAAACACAATCAGCCGCCCATGGGGGGCGGCTGGTCGGGCTGTGAAAAGGTAGCGGTTAGCGCGGCTCTACCACAAGCCGGATGGCCGTCCGTTCCTTTCCGTCGATGTCCACAGTTGTGAATTCCGGAAGACAAACGATGTTGAGGCCGTCCTCATGCAAGTAGCCACGTGCAATGGCTACGGCTTTGACGGCCTGGTTGACCGCGCCGGCACCGATCGCCTGGACTTCGGCGCGGTTGGCCTCGCGAACTACGCCAGCAATCGCGCCCGCCACGGCTGAGGTGCGGGATTCAGCGGAGACTTTAATGATGTTCACCCGGCCCTCTCCCTCAGTGGGCGCCTCTAGTTTGCTGGCCAAGCAAATCCTCGGTTGAGCAGAACCATTGTACAAGATAGGCATATGCGAGGCAAGTTGTGGGGGATTCTGCCTAGCCGCCATTCACGCGGGCGACCTCCTCAGCGCCGAAGACAACCTCATCCTTCCCCGCCAATTTGTCGTTGATCTTGTCGACAATCAGCGCCAGGTGGGTTTGATTTGTGGCGTAGTTGAGGTCATCCGCCGGAACGGTGAGCACGGGGCACAGCGTGAAGCGGTCAATCCATGCGTCATAGAGATCGTTGAGGCGTCGCAGGTAGGCCTCGGGAATGGCGCGCTCGTAATCACGGCCCCTCGTGGTAATCCGATCCTGGAGTGTCTGCACCCCAGCTTTTAGGTAGACAACAAGGTCTGGGGCTGGCAGAAAGCTGGTTAACACCTGATAGAGCTCGCGGTAGGTTTCGAAATCGCGATCCGAGATGTGGCCCTGCAATGACAGATTGTAGGCGAAGACTTCGGCGTCCTCATAGACGGTACGGTCCTGGATCGCGGATGTGGGGTGTTCGGTGAGCATGCGGTGCATGCGCAGCCGTCGGGTGAGGAAGAAGATCTGGGAGTGGAATCCCCAAGTTTGCATATCATCGTAAAAATCGGCCAGATAGGGATTGTCGCCGACCGGTTCGTAGAATGGCTCCCAGCCAAGCTTCTCGGCCAGACGTTCGACAAGCGTGGATTTGCCCACCCCGATGTTGCCTGCAACTGCCACGAAACGCTTCATAGGGATATCTCCTAGCCGGCTTCGCTCGTCGTATCCGCGGGGCCCGGGGGTGGGGAGTCGGAGGCGAAGGGGAATTCTCTCTGATAAGGGGGGATCCCAAGAGCAGCCCGAATGCGGTCGGTGATGAGTTCGAGATGATCGCGGTTGGCCACAAAGTCGAGGTTGTCGGAATCGACCACCAAAAAGCCGCCGCGAGAGGAATCGCCCCATCGGGCTTCATATACTCGGTTCAAGGCTTGAATGTAATCGCGGCTCATGTTGCGTTCGTAGGGTCGGTCACGCATGGCGATCCGCTGCATGGCGGTATCGGTGTTGGCCCTAAGGTAAACGGTGAGATCTGGATCTGGGATTCTTTCGGCGAGAGCGGAATGGACGAGAGAGTAGGTCGCGAGTTCATCCCCGTCGAGGTTGAGGTCCGCAAACAGGGCGTCCTTCTCAAAGGTGTAGTCGGCAATCAGGTTGCCCTGTGCCAGGCTTTCCGGCACGGTTTCACGCTGCTGCCGGTAGCGGCTGAGCAGAAAGAAGATTTGGGTTTGGAACGCATAGCGTTTGCGATCACCGTAGAAGTCGGAGAGGAACGGATTTTCCTCGAAGGCCTCGAGGATCAAGGCGGCATCGAACGCAGGCTGCAGCAGGCGGGCCAACGACGTCTTACCGACGCCGATGACGCCTTCAATGGCTAAGTACATAGAGCTCCTGTTCGTTGGATCTGGTCGATCGGGTCATCAAGTTGCCGGCTCAAATCTGAATTGAAGGCAGTAATGGTGAAAGGTGTTGCTCACCCAGGCATTGCCCAGGCCATACGGCGCCAGCCGAAGATTGTCCTGGCACCAAATGCGTTCGTCCTTAAGGGTATAGAAGGTTGAGAGTCGGCTGGCAAGATCCCACGCCAGTGGGTAGATCTTGCCTTGCTTCTTGACGTTCTTGACAATGATGGTGATGTAGGATTTCGGTTTCAGGACGGCTCGGAGTTGGGCGTAAATCTCCACCAAGCGGTCCAGGAACACAGGATAGCGGTCAATGTTTCCCACGTCGGCGGGATCGTCGGAATAGTAGACATCCAACTCGTCGTCGTTGCGACGGTTCTTCTGCGATTGAGCGCCGCGGGCGTGCAGCATGTTCCAATAAGGTGGCGAAGTGATGACATAGTCGATAGGGGGCAGATCCATCTCGGCCAGATGGGCCGAATCGCCGGTGATTACCTCGGCCTGCAAGTCATCTGCGGTTTCCTCGAGGGCGTCCCTCTCCTCCTGGATGATTTCTCGAGCGAGATCGGCATAGACCGAGTTGAGCTCCACGCCGAACGAGTTGCGGCCGGAGCGGAGGCAAGCCACCAGCGTGGACCCCGTGCCAGCCATGGGGTCCAATACTGTTGCCCCAGGCTTTGTGAAAAACGTCACAAAGTCTTGGGCGAGAGTCTCGGGAAACTTAGCTGGGTGGCGCAGGACGTCCTTCTTGCGCGGCGGTGGGTTGTGGACGAACCAGGATTTCTGGAATTTGAGCCACTCCTTGGGAGTCAGGGCGTTGAGCCTGTTCTGGAAGGGACGTTTCTTACCCACCGGCTGGCTCCACAGTTGATGTCGGGGTGGATGACGGCTGGCGCAGACCCCAAACCGAGAAGCGATCGTATGTGATCGTGGTCTGTCCTCCGGATCCTGAGGAGACAATCAGGCCGATTCTGCCTACAGGCAGGGCCACGTCATGAGCCTTGAGGACGGAGACGCCGTTCACGAAGAGTTCGAAATCAGCGCCCCGGGCGAGAACGCCCAGCGTGTTGTCCGCCGGGGCGTGCGGCATGACCGCTTCGTTGACGGGCTCGAAAGGCAGCATGGCCCGTGACGATCCGACCAGCACCCGCCGAAGGCGGAGCCCGCCCAGGCAGGTGATCGTGAAGCGGTAGTGCTCATCCAGGGGGTTGACCCGAAAGACCATTCCGAACTCGTCTTCATCCTGACAAAGAGCTGTATGCATGTTGACTTCGGCGTAGAAATCGCCTACGGGGTCGACCGGGCTGAGCAAGGTTCGCAACGAGTCCGGTTGATTGACGACCACCGAGAGCTGGCCTTCGTCTAGACTTGTGACACCGTAGGCATCTCGTCCCACCTTCCATCCTTCGGATGAAGAGAAATCAGTTTGGTAAAGCTGCGGCCCAAACGACTGGCGGATGTCTGGTGTCGGGGTGACCGTGGGTGCCGGCGTCTCAGTTATGGTGGGAGGGGCAGTTGGAAACGGAACCGTGGGCGTAAAAGTTGGTGTATCGGCAGGCGGCGTTGATGTGGCGCGAGGCGAGGTTGGGAGACATCCGGCGGTCAACAGCGCAAGACCAATCCATGAGGTGGCCATCCAGAGAGGGCTCATTGGTGAGATTCGTTGGCCAGACTCGGCCAACCAAGCGGGAATTGGAAGAGACAACGTCACCGTGCCGTGGATATGCGCGCCCAGTTTCGGGGACCGGACCTTGGTGTGAGGATAGCACTCAAGGGGCAAAATGCCAAAGAGAGAAGTCTGTGAAGTCGATGGTCAAACCGGCGGTCTCGCCGGCTACGGCGAACAAGCCAAAATTGCCGAAGACAAAGTCGCCGTCATGTGCCTCTCCCAGCTGTTCCCCGTTGGCGAAACCCACCAGTTTGGAACCTTTGAGAAGGAAGCCAAGACGATTCTGAACATTGGCCCCTTGGTGGATAGCGGAACTTGGGGTCCAATCCACCAAGATCTCCGGTGCTCTGCCGGAGACAAACTTTCTCATCCGATAATGGCCGTCGCAGGAAAACTCGAGCGTATACCCCCGATCGTAGTTCTCCCCGCCGATACGAGCAGCCATCCCGTAGCTGTCCAACCCAGAACAGGATTCGGCTCGGGCGGTAACCTCGACGTAGGCATCCCTCGCCGTAACGCTCGATGTGCTCCACCAGGTGTAGGCATCGACGACAGGGTCGGTTACGGTGAGCTTTCCGGGAGACCAGGTGATCACCGTGGCATGGGGGTCATCGAATTCAAACCAACCGATGTGCTTGCTGAAATCATCGGTGACGTCAGGCGCAGCCAGATTGAGACCTTGACGTGGGTCGTCAGGTGCAAGCGGCGGTGCCGTGGGCGTAGGGCTTGGGCCGGCAGTCGGCGGCGGAGGGGCCGTCGGTGAAGGCGCGACGGTTGGCGCGTCTGTCGGAGGGAGCGTGGCCGAAGGAGGGGGCGTGGCGCTGGGAATGCTCGTGGGTGCCGCTGTGAGTGTCTGTGCCGCGTAGTCTACGAAGCTCCCCTGTGGGGCATCTGACCCCCTAGAAGGAGTGCAGGCCGCCAGCAGGCTGGCGGCCAGAACGAGCGCGAGTAATCGAGGCCGGTCTATTGAACTCACTGCGAAATATACGGGATGTTCCAGAAGGCGAAATCGTCAAACGTTGCCGTCAGGTCGTAGGTCTGGCTGGCTCGAACATAGACGGCAAAGGTCCCGAAGGTATAGGCGTTGTTGCGGTCGTAGAGTTCGCCCACCTGTTTGCCGTTGAGGAAGACGATGAAATGATTCTGGTAGGCCCACAGGCCGAGCCGGTTGGCAGCGTTGGCACCGGACTTGATCACGTCGGCCGCGGCCCAGTCAGCCATCACCTGAGCCTGCTTTCCCTGCCGGTAGCGTAGGAAGCGCCATTCCCCATCGCAGGATACCTCGATGCCATAACCGCCGGCCGAAGTGGTCTGGTCGACACGGATCACAAACCCCACGGAGTCCTTGCCGATGCAATCGCCGTTGGTTGTGCTGATCTCTGTGTAAACGTTGCCGGATTGCCTCTCGGAGTAGGACCACCAGGTGTATTTTTCCTCAGGCTCGTAGTCTGTGCCAAGCAGATGTCCGTCCTCGAAGGCATAGCTGGCGCGCCCTTGCGTATCGTAGTCAAACCAGGTTCCGGGTTGATCGAAGTAGTCGACGTAATCTGGCTTGGCCAGATCGAGTGTCGAGCGAACGTCATCGGATGAGGTGACATGGAATGGCGTGGGCGTATTGGGCAACTCGAGGCGACGGGCTTGCTGGGTTTCGGTGGGCTGATCCTGGGCGGTCGCTGTCTGCACTGGCAGTGGCTCGGCAGTTCCCGGCAGGACCGGTGGCGGCTCTCCTCCCCCGAACAGACGAGCAACGGTGGTGCAGGCCAAGGACGCCGTGATGAGCGCAATCAGCACGATGGACGGAAATCGTCGAAGGGTCATGATTGTCTCCTACGGTGTAAGCATAACCTTGCCGGATTCGCCCGAGGCCATCTGTTGGAAGGCCTGCTCGAACTCTTCAAACCGGAAATGATGAGTCACCATAGGGCTCAGATCAACTGCCCCTGAGCGGATCAGCCCACGGGCTTGATACCAAGTCTGCCATAGTCGTCGTCCCGAGATGCCATGAACTTTGGCAGCCTTGAACACCAGGTGCTGGCTCCAATCGAATTCAAAGGGTCCTGGGGCGACGCCGAGAAGCATCGCTTCTCCGCCGGGTTTAAGCACCCGGAATCCCTGATCGATGGCGGATGGCGCACCTGACATTTCGAGCAGGACGTCCACCCCTTCATCGTCGGTGGCCTTCATGATCCTCTCGACCACCGGATCATCTTTGGCATGCAGCGCCAGATCGGCGCCCATCTTCCCGGCAAAATTGAGTCGGTATCGGCTTACATCCGTGGCATACACGGCGCGAGCCCCGATGGCGCGGGCCACGGCCAAGGTCATCAGGCCAACAGGCCCGCAGCCGGTGATGAGAACCTTCTTCGCCCGCAAGTCGGCTGCGAAGGCGGTATGAACAGCGTTGCCGAAGTTCTCCTGGAGCACGGCGATTTCGAGAGGCAGATCATGTGGATTGGGCCAAGCATTCTGGGCGGCAATGGCGATGTACTCAGCAAATCCGCCATCCCGGTCTACCCCGATCAGGCGGCTGTTTTCGCACAGATGGCCTTGACCGGTTCTGCAATACGAGCAGGTATTGCAGATGACGTGGGACTCCAAAGAGACGAATTCGCCGACCTTGGGAGAGGTGACGTTGGCGCCGCGGTCCACGACTTCGCCACATACTTCATGCCCGACGATCAAAGGAGGCTTCAGACGACCAGCGGCCCACGGGTCCCAATTGAAAATGTGAAGGTCGGTTCCACAAATCGATGCGGCCCGGACCTTGACAAGGACCTCGTCTGGCGCAGGTGACGGAATCGGTACCTGTGCCATTTCAAGACCGGGTCCAGGAGAGGGCTTGATAATGGCTTTCATAGTTTCGGGCATTTGATGGGGGGAACCTCCGCCGGAGGTGGGTTAATCGAAAGCAGTATAGCATGAAGACAGGCTCGTTCTTTGCCCTCGATATAATCCTTAGGTACTGCATGCATCGAGGTGAACGGAGTGAATGATGAACTATCGTCGTATGGGTCGCACTGGCCTTAAGGTCAGCGAGATCGCCCTGGGGGCATGGGTCACTTTCGGCGATCAAATTGATGAAGAGACGGCTTCCGATCTGATCCATCTTGCCTACGAACAAGGTGTCAACTATTTCGACAACGCGGATATCTACGCCAAGGGTCGGGCCGAGCAGGTGATGGGCAAGGCCATCAAGGACCTCCCCCGAGAGAGCCTGGTGATCTCAAGCAAGGTCTTTTGGAAGACGATGGACGGCCCCAACGGGCGGGGCTTATCGCGCAAGCATATCACCGAGTCCATCAACGCTTCCCTGAAGCGTCTGGGGACTGAGTACCTGGATCTGTATTTCTGTCACCGCTATGACCCCGACACGCCAATGGAAGAAATCGTCCGGGTGATGGACGATCTGGTGCACCAAGGGAAGATCTTGTATTGGGGGACATCGGAGTGGCGCGCTGCTCAAATCGCAAACGCCCACAGGATCGCCAGGCAGTGGAGTCTGTATCCGCCGGTGGTTGAGCAGCCCCACTACAACATGTTGGTTCGAAGGCGTCTCGAGGATGAGCTTGCGCCCGCGGCCGATGATCTCGGTTTCGGCATGGTCTCTTGGAGTCCGCTTGAGTTTGGCCTACTGTCTGGGAAATACAACCAGGGGATCCCGAAGGAATCCCGATTGGGGCGCGACCAGACATGGGCAGATGAAGTTCTCACAGAGAGCAGATTGGTAAAGGTCAGAGCGCTCACCAACATAGCCGATAGGCTGGGGGTTAGCATGGCCCAGTTGGCGATCGGGTGGTTGTTGCGGGTGCCTCAATTGACCAGTGTCATCACCGGAGCTACCAAGCCTTCCCAACTGACGCAGAATCTGGAAGCTCCGAATGTTTTGGAAAAACTCAATGGGGACATTCTTGAGGAGATCGAATCGGTTTTGGGAAAAGAGATCGGAGAGGCGGACTAGACGGAAGAGGCTACCACCCCGACTTGGTCTTTAAGTGAAGACCACCTTGGGCGTCAAAGTCAATCTTGTTGGCGAAGGCTCGCCCGATTCGCTCCAACAGGTCGACCGCCCACACGGCGTCGAGCCCGAGCTCATCAATCTCTTTTCCGTCGGGAATGTCAATCTCAAGTTCGCGCATAACATCTTGCGCCAGATCAATCTGGTAGCGCCTTAGTGCCACACGGTCGGTTCGGTCATACTCCTGGCGCGTGACATAAGTCTGCCATTCTGCTGCGTCGTCCAGAACTTCATCCAACGTCCAAAGTGCCCAGCCGAGAAAGGTGGCCCGCTCAGCTTCAATCGAGTGGGGCGCGCGTCCGGTACCAAAGGAATAGAGGCGCGTATCTCCGGGCGGGAAGGTGTCTCCTGAATAGTGTATGGCTTCTACGGCAACCTGGTAGCAAGGATTGCCGGCGATGCCCACTCCCCCGTCAACCCACGTGTGCTCGGTCCCTAGGACTGTAGCGCTGTGGGAGGGGAAATAGGTTGGGGCAGCGATGCTGGCCAGGACGGCGTCCTTGAGCGAAAGTGTGCCCCAGAGCTCGGCATTGGCACCAGCATGATCTCGAACGAAGAAATCCGTCTTGCCAGACCGGGTGTTCTTGGCGGTGATCAAGATGTCATTGGCAAGGCTGTTGATGGGTCGGTCGGCGCCGATTTCGTCGAGCATCGAGGCCACGAAATCATTGCTGTAGCGGTGGTTGCCCAAGTTGAACAGAACCTGCCACCAGGGCAGGCGGTGAAAGGCCTCTTCGGCAAATCGCTTGTACAAGGCCAACAGACCGCGAGCGCTGATTCCCAGGGACAACCCCGCCGCAATCACGGCGCCGGTGGAGGTGCCCCCAATCATGTCGAAGATCTCGTGGCATGGTCCCCCGAGATGCGATTCCAACCGCACCAGACACGCAAGCGGGATGATGCCTCGAACGCCTCCCCCGTCGATTGAAAGCAGGGTCTTCATGACCGGCTCCAGTATCCTTGGGCTCGCTCACACAAGTGCAACAATCGTGCCTTGGGGATTCGGCTGATCGAACGATCGCGAGGAACAGCCCTAGGCGGTGCCAGCCTCCGACAAGGGCATGGAAACAGCGCGCATTTGATAGCCAAAGACCTCGGCGAAGGCATGAATCAACGCTTCGGTCACGGCTTCAGTCGCGGGAGGAGACCACATCAAATCAGCCAGTGAGACAACAGGGTGTTCGGCGAGGCCACAAGGGACAATGCCGCCCCAATAGGCCATATCGGGATCAATGTTGATGGCGAAGCCGTGACGACTGATGCCTTGCACGTCGACCTTGACCCCGATGGCTGCCAGCTTACTGGGCATGAGCCGGGCTTCGGCTGGACAACGCGGGCAGCGGGAAGCGACATCGGGCTGAACCCATACCCCGGTGAGGCCTTTGATCTGGCCGGTCACAAGTCCGAGGCTGGCGAATGTGCGGATAAGCATGGCCTCAAGCCTTCGGACATAGCCGACGTAGTCTGCTTTGGGAAGCCGGCCTTCGCCGTCGACGCGTCCCAGGGGCAGAAGTGGATAACCGACCAGTTGGCCTGGCCCATGATATGTGGCGTCCCCGCCGCGATCCACCCAATGGACCGTAACGCCGTTTTCTTTGAGCTCGTCGCTATCCCAAAGCAAGTTTTCTTTGTGGCCCGAACGTCCAAATGTATAGGTGTGAGGGTGCTCTAAGAGGAGGAGCGTAGGGGCGCGCTGGCCAGCGGCGATTTCGGCAGCCAGGTCATTTTGCATCTGCCACGCCGTTGCGTAGTCGACAGTTCCCAGAAAGGCGTATTCGCACACCTTTGCTCCCGGCCCTTGGAAAGACCTTGGGGTGGTCATCTTCCGTCGTCTATCATGTGAACAAGGCCAATCTACGCCTCATGCCTGCTGTGATATGCCAACTGCGTGGGTCGAGGCGGGCTAACTCCTGATGCGGGAGATTTTCCGAGCCTGGAGACCGCAAGTTGCGTTGAGCACGCCCTCCCGTGCGTTGGCAGTACAGTACCAAACCCAATCGAATCGCATTGTAGCATTTCGGCCCAGCCAGAATGCCGATCTATAGGGCATACGACTTGCACATGTCAAGGGTGGTTTACCGACCCGACATAAAGGTAGAATAGCGATTCATGCCCTCCGCAACCGTCGTTGCAAGAACGCGCCGACGCAGCCGGCAGATCGCTGCCCATTGGAATGCCTGGGCAGGCATTCTGTTGGCGGTTGCCGTCATCTTCACTCTTGTTCTCGGCAGCCTATCGGCTGGCATGGCCTACCTCTACCTAGACTTCGCCCAGTCGGTGCCTGCAGTTGAAGACGTACAAGCTTTCTTTGGTCCACCGTCAAATCCCAGCTTCACACCAATCAGGATCTTTGATCGCAGCGGGGAGCACATTCTCGCCGAGTGGTCCAACCCTGCCGCTGATGAGCGGCAATGGGTGAGCCTGGATCCTGCAGCTGTCAATTCAGCCCCCCAGGTCTTGATCCAGGCGGTCCTTGCCGCCCAGGATCCGCAGTTCTGGGATGCTCCGGCCGTCACCCCCATTCGCTTGGGAGGACGTCTGATTCGGGACGTTCTCCCGTTCGCGCCTGGACGCCCTTCGCTTTCTATTCCTGAGCAGGTTGCCGAATCAACACTGCTGCCACTCCAATCGTACGCAAAACGGAGCGTCAGACGTGACTTTCGGCTGGCCCTGCTTGGGGAGCGGCTGGAAGCTCGCTTTGACAAAGAGCAGATCCTGACCTGGTACCTCAACAGTGCCAACTTTGGATCCATGGCATCTGGTGCAGATGCGGCGGCCCTGGTCTACTTTGGCAAACACGCTCATGACCTGGACCTGGCTGAAAGTGCCCTATTGGCGGCCGTCCCCAGCGATCCCAGCCGCAATCCATTCGATGACCCTGCTGATGCAAAGCAAAGGCAAGGAGAAGTCATCTCGGAGATGCTCAGGCAGGGTTACATCAGCCAACGTCAAGCGTCCGTTGCGCGAGCTGAGGTGCTGGATTTTGCACCCCATCAGAGGTCCATAGCGGACGACGCTCGGGCTGATTTGACCAGCCTGGTACTTGGGAGATACACGCAGTTCTTCGGTCCTGACGCTGTGGGCAGAGGCGGCATCCGGATCATTACCTCGGTTGACTATGATCTGCAGCTGCAGACGGAATGCACGCTCGAAACACACCTGGCGAGATTGGCCGGCCAACCGCCCGGAGCGACCGTCTTGGCTGAGGGGAGTCATCCCTGCCTGGCAGCAGGTTTCCTTCCGCCGGTTCGGCCAAGTGATTCGAATGTCAATCATGATGTGGGTGAAGGCGCCGCCCTGATCATGGACCCGGCGAGTGGCGAGTTGCTGGCGGTAGCCAATCTCCCGGGCGCCAACGGCGCGTCGATGACGCGTCACCCGGCCGGCCAGGTTCTGAGCCCACTCATCTACTTGACGGCCTTTGCCCGAGGCTATGCGCCCGGAAGCATGATCTTGGATCTTCCTCCCGATGGCGCGCCGTTGTCAACCTCAAATGGTGCATATCACGGTCCCGTCCGCATGCGCACGGCATTGGCGAATGTCTATGAATCGGCTGCGGCGCGGACGCTCATGCTGGTTGGGCCAGACAACGTCCAAAGGACAGCCCGCCAGTTGGGCCTGGTTGCGCCAACGGTGGACCATACGAGCCAGCAAGGTGCGAGGCTTTCAGGCGATGCGAGCTTGATGGGCTTGGGTTTTGCCTTTGGCGTGCTGGCCGACAATGGGACCATGAACGGTGTGTTGACAGACCCGGCTAACGGCGACGGGGGGCTCTCCGAAGGCATCATCGTCAAGGTGGAGGATGTTTACGGCCAGGCCAGCTTCGAGGCGCGCTCCCACAACCGTTCGGTCGTCAGCCCACAGCTGGCCTACCTTGTTGACAATGTCCTCAGTGATGACTCGGCACGCTGGCAGACCATCGGCCAGGGAAACGTCCTTGACATTGGCCGGCCCGCGGCCGCCATTAGTTCCGTGGATCCCGAAGGAAGCGGTGGCTGGACTCTCGGATACACGCCCGAACTTACGGTCGGGGTTTGGATTGGCAATGGTGACGGCTCGTCGATGAAGCACGTAGACCGGATCAATGGCTCGGCGCCTATTTGGCGCGCCCTGGTGCAATACGGCAGTCGGGAGCAGCCAGCGTCAGATTGGGTCATGCCACCGGGGATGAGCCAAGTTGACGTGTGCGACCCATCGGGACTGCTTCCGACGAAGTACTGCCCACAGGTGGTCAAGGAAGTCTTCATCCAGGGGACGGAACCGACTGCTCCGGACAACCTCTATCAGCCGTTCAAGATTGACGTGGAAACTGGCAAACTGGCCACGCTCTTCACGCCGCTCAACAGGGTCGAGGAAAGGGTTTTTCTTGTGCCCCCTCCTGAAGCACTCGCGTGGGCACAGTCCGCCGGGATTGATCAACCGCCCCAAGAGTACGATCCTATCGATCCCAATCGACCCAAAGATCAACAGGTCCACCTGGACTCTCCGGCATTGTTCGCCGTGGTGGGGGGAGAAGTTCAGCTACGAGGGTCGGCGAATGCGGATGGGTTTGAGTATTACCGACTTCAGTATGGGAAGGGCCTCAACCCGGACGAGTGGGTGCAGATAGGAGATGATCAGTCTCAACCGAGGTCGAATGGCCTGCTGGCCTCGTGGGATTCACGCGGCTTGAACGGGCTCTACACCGTCCAACTTCAGGTGGTAGGGAGCGATGGCCAGATCAAGACGGATGCTCTTCCACTTACGTTGGACAACCTACCTCCCCAGGTTTCGGTCATATATCCCTCGCCGGGGGGAAAACTGGCCGAAGACGTGAATGGTCGTGTCATCATGGAAGTCGAGGCATCGGACGCGCACAATGTCGCCCAGGTCACGTTTGAAGTCGACGGGAAGGAAGTCGCAGCTGTGACAGACCCGCCGTTTACCACCTCCTGGCGTCCCGGCGCTCCGGGGGCACATACCTTGGTGGTCCGCGCAATTGATGAAGTGGGAAATCAGACCACCACCGAGGCTATTCCCTTCACCGTATCTCCCTAAACGCGCAAGAATGCCCGGTGCGGTCACAGCACCCTTGAGATTGGGCCTTGCCTTCCAACAGGCAAGTTGTATCCTGCTTCAGGACGGCTAGGGTTGGACTGGCGGTTGCCAGTCGGGCTCCAAATCACGGCTGCTGGGCGACTTCGAGATGTTGGTCTGGTTGGAGCCGTTGGCAGTCATGGTGTAAACCTCGGGGTTTTGATCCCGAGTCGACGTGAATGCAATCCACTGACCATCGAAAGAGTAAGCTGGTTCCTTGTTGCCCAGGCTGTTGGTGAGTTTCAGGGGATTGGCGCCGTGATCTGAAAAACGGGCCAGCCAAATCTCATTCATGGTGGGCTGAATCCAAGCGAACAAGATTCCAGCATTGTCGGGGGCCCAGTCGAGGTTCTCGGCGCCAATAATATGATCGGTACGATCGAATCGTTCGGGTTCACCTGGCCGTGCGAGATGGATGTAGATACGACCGGGCGCGCCGTTGATGGAAGATGACACGGCGATCTGGTTTCCGTCCGGCGACCAGGCCGGTGATGATTCGACGGCGAACCCGGCGGAAATGTTGGTGGGTTTGACTGACCAGCAGGCGTTGGGCTCGCCTTTGAGACAATCGGTATTGAGCAAGAAGACCTGATTCAGATCATTGATGCGATTGCTGGTGAATGCAATCAAATGGCCATCCGGTGACCAAGCCGGGTCGACATCATCTCCCGCATGGTGCGTGACATTCTCGTTGTGTGTG
>Ga0307440_1000434_pt1 | contig 20519 bp, 20 predicted proteins | sample SalMarWE160410MG_FD_202150 | JGI IMG/M metagenome (GOLD analysis project Ga0307440, IMG submission 202150) | Salt marsh sediment microbial communities from the Plum Island Ecosystem LTER, Massachusetts, United States - WE1604-10 | ecosystem: Environmental > Aquatic > Marine > Intertidal zone >... | reverse complement strand
CTGCCGATGCGGGAATGCTCGCCGATGGTGATCGGCCCGAGGATCTTGGCGCCGGCGCCGACGACGACGCCGTCCTCTATCGTCGGATGCCGCTTGGTCTTCTCCCAGGTCGTGCCACCCAGGGTGACGCCGTGGTACAGCGTCACATCGTCGCCGATCTCCGTCGTCTCGCCGATGACCACGCCCATGCCGTGGTCGATGAAGAAACGCCGGCCGATCGTGGCCCCGGGATGGATCTCGATGCCCGTCATCCAGCGCCCGACATGGGATACCAGGCGACCGAGCAGATACATCCGGTGCCGCCACAACCAGTGCCCGAACCGGTAGAACCACACGGCATGCAGCCCCGGGTAGCAGATCAGCACCTCCAAGGTGGAACGGGCCGCCGGGTCACGCTCGAAGGCCATGCGGATATCGTCGCGCAGCGTTTGCCTGAAACTCATCCGATCACCCTATCAGCGCGCATTTGCCGCGTGCAAGCTGTCCGCACCCCGCCGCAGGGCTTCCTCCGGGCCCGAAAGCGTCCACAGCGGGCGCTCGGCCAGATGCGCATGGATCCAGTCCTGCACCGCCCCGACGGAAACCTGCTGCAAGGCCTCGGCCCAGTCGTCCGGCGAGCGCAGCACCGGCTCGTCCAGCCGTCCGCCCAGGTACAGCATCATGCCCTCGACCGAATCCATGCCCATGCGCATCTGGATCTGCAGCTGGCGCCTGGCCCGCTCCAGCTCGTCCGCATCCAGCGAGCCGGCGAATGCGGCCAGCGTGTCGGCGATGACCGCCACGCTATCGCCCAGGCGCTCCGGCTCGGTATCGCAGGTCACCGTCCACACCCCCAGATCGGACAGCAGGGAAAGATGCGAGCCCACGTGATAGGCCAGTCCGCGCTTCTCGCGCACCTCGCGGAACAGGCGCGAGCTGACGCCGCCGCCGAGCAGCTGGTTCGCCAGCCAGGCCAGCGGACGTTCAGCGGACGCGGCCGGCACCGCCGGATAGGACAGCACCAGGTGCGCCTGCCCGGAATCCCGCGCCAACAGCTGCACCCCGGATGCCGGCTGCACCGGCGTGCGTAACGCCTGCCCGCCCGTGCCCTGCGGCCAGTCGATGCGGCGCACGGCCTCGGTGAGCTGTTCATGCCCGATGCCGCCCGCAGCCGCCACCATCAGCCGCGGCGGCCGGTAGTGGGCATGCAGGAAGGACGCCAGCACCTCCCGGTCCGCCGCCAGCAGGCTGTCGCGCCGACCCAGCACCGAACGGCCCATGGGCGCGTCGGGGAACAGGCCCTGCATATGCTGCTCCATGGTCCAGTCGTCCGGCATGTCCTCGACCATGGCCATCTCCGAAAAGATGACCTCGCGTTCCTTGGCCCATTCGTCCGCGGGCAGGGCCGGATAGCGCAGCATGTCGGCAAGCAGTCCCAGGGCCTCGGGCCAGTCCTCGCGCATCACATGGATATGGAAGCAGGTGCGTTCCCGGGATGTGAAGGCGTTGGCGGTGCCGCCCAACTGGTCGAGCCGTTCGTTCAGCGCAATGGCGTCGAGATCGCGGGTGCCCTTGAACAGCATGTGCTCCAGCGCATGCGCGATTCCCGCCTCGGCCGGTGTCTCGTCGCGGCTGCCGGCATCGACGAAGAACCCCAGGGCCACGGTATGCGCCCGGGGCATGGCGTGCGACACCACCAACGGTCCTTCGGCCAGCTGCGTTTCCTCGATAAAGGGCATGGTCATCCTCTCCAACGCAAGAGAGGCGGGAACGACCCGCCTCTCTGACATCCGTCATCGCCCGGGCGAGTGCGGTCAGGCCTCGCTCGACTCTTCCATCAGGGCCTTCATGGACAGGCGGATCTTGCCGCTGCGGTCCACCTCCAGCACCTTCACGCGCACCGTCTGGCCTTCCTTCAGCTCGTCGCTGACCTTCTCCACGCGGTGGGGGGCGATCTGCGAGATGTGCACCAGGCCGTCGGTGTTGCCGAGGATGCGCACGAAGGCGCCGAAATCCATCAGCTTGACGACCTTGCCCTCGTAGATCTTGCCGACCTCGACCTCGGCCACGATGTCGTTGATCAGCTTCTTGGCCAGCTCGCCGGCTTCGCCGGTGACGGCGAAGATCTTGATCGTGCCGTCATCCTCGATATCGATCTTGGCACCCGATTCCTCGACGATGCCGCGAATCACCTTGCCGCCGGAACCGATGACCTCGCGGATCTTGTCCGGGTGGATCTTCATCGTGAACATGCGCGGCGCATGCTCGGCGATCGTCGCACGGGGCTCGGCGATGCACTTGTTCATCTCGTCCAGGATGTGCATGCGGCCCTTGTGCGCCTGGGCCAGGGCCTCACGCATGATCTCGCGGGTCAGGCCGCCGATCTTGATGTCCAGCTGCAGCGTGGTCACGCCGTCGCGGGTACCGGCCACCTTGAAGTCCATGTCGCCCAGATGATCCTCGTCACCGAGGATATCGGTGAGCACGGCATAGCCGTCCGACTCCAGGATCAGGCCCATGGCCACACCGGCCACGGCCGCCTTCACCGGCACGCCGGCATCCATCAGGGCCAGCGAAGTGCCGCACACGGAGGCCATCGACGAGGAGCCGTTGGACTCCATGATCTCGGACACCGAGCGGATGGCATAGCCGAAATCCTCATCGGACGGGATCACCGCCTCGATGCCGCGGCGGGCCAGCCTGCCGTGGCCGATCTCGCGGCGTCCCGGAGGACCCATGCGGCGGGCCTCGCCCACGGAATACGGCGGGAAGTTGTAATGCAGCATGAAGCGCTGCTTGGTCACGCCCTCCAGCGATTCGGTCATCTGCATGTCGGATTCGGTGCCCAGCGTGATGGTCACCAGGGCCTGGGTCTCACCGCGCGTGAACAGCGCCGAGCCGTGGGTGCGCGGCAGCACCCCGACCTGGCAATCGATGGCACGCACCTGATCGGTCGCCCGGCCGTCGATGCGCGGATTGCCGGCGATGATCGAGCGGCGCACCACGTCCTTCTCCAGGCTCTTCAGGGCCGCGGACACATCGTTGGAGGCATACGCGCCCGGATTCTCTTCGGTACCGGCCAGCTTTTCCTGGGCGGCGAGGCGGAAGGCCTCGATCTTCGCGGCACGCTCGGACTTGTCCTTGATCGCATACGCGGCGCGCACCTCGGCCTCGAACGCGGCCTTGACGGCGGCCTTGACGTCATCGTTGCTGCCGGCCAGCTCGATGGCCATCTTCGGCTTGCCGGCCTGGGCGACCAGCGCCTCGATGGCGTCGATGACCGGCCGGTAGCCCTCCTGGCCGAAGATGATCGCGTCGATCATCTGTTCCTCGGACAGCTCCTTGGCCTCGGACTCGATCATCAGCACGGCGTCGCGCGTACCGGCCACCACCAGGTCCAGCCTGGATTCCTGCATCTGCTCGTAGCTCGGGTTCAGCACGAACTCGCCGTCGATCAGGCCGACGCGCGCGGCGGCGATCGGCTCGGCGAACGGCACATCGGAAATGGCCAGGGCGGCGGAAACGCCGTTGATGGCGACGATATCGGGATTGGTCTGTTCATCGGCGGAAATCACCGTGGCAATGACCTGGGTTTCGTGGAAGAAACCCTTCGGGAACAGCGGGCGGATCGGGCGATCGATCAGGCGGCTGGTCAGGGTTTCCTTCTCGGAGGGGCGTCCCTCACGCTTGAAGAAGCCGCCCAGAAAGCGGCCGGCGGCGTAGGTCTTTTCCTGGTAATGCACCGTCAGCGGCATGAAATCCACGCCCTGCAACGGGGTCTTGGCGGCGGTGGCGGCCACATGCACGACGACATCGCCGATTTGCGCCAGCACCGAACCGCCGGCCTGTCGGGCCATGCGCCCGGTTTCGAACGAAATCTCGCGGCCGCCGACGGTCGCCTTCGTAGTTTTTACATCAAACATCTTATACATCCTTCGCAGGATTCATGTCTCTGGCAGCGGGGAACAGCGAAGGGAAAAAGCAAAGGGCGGCACCGATGGAGCCGCCCCGCGCAGTCATCAGCGCCGCAATCCAAGCGTATCGATCAGCGTCCGATAGCGGTTGAAGTCGCTCGACTTCAGGTAACTGAGTAGGGAGCGTCGGGAACCCACCATCTTCAGCAGCCCGCGGCGGGAATGATGGTCCTTGTGGTTGTCCTTGAAATGGCCGGCCAGCGCATTGATGCGCTCGGTCAGCAGTGCGATCTGCACTTCAGGGGAGCCGGTATCGCCCTCGTGGCGACCGAACTTCTTGATGATCTCGATTTTTTTATCCGCAGCCAAAGACATGAATCCTGTCTACCTCTTTTTTTCTTCTCTATGGGCGGCGCAATCTAGCGCCCGGTTCCAGCCGGCGCAACAAATACTGTGCGGCGATTCGCAGGGCCCGGAACGGCGCTCAGGCATGCACCGAGACGGCGATCCCCGTCTTCCCGATGCGCCGGGCCAGCGCCTCCAGCCAGGATGCGGGCACGGCCGACAGGTGGGCCGCCTCCGGCTGCTGCATCGACGGACGCGCCAGGCCGTAGAGCATGACGCCGCGGACCGGCACGCCCCGCCCCTGCAGCCCGGCCAGAAAATCCACGTAGGCATCGACCTCCGCCGACGCCGGCGGCGCACCGTCCCAGGCGAACATGCAGCTCTGGATCCACGTCGGACACAGGCCGGCGGCGATCTCGACCTGCCGGGCCAGCTGCGCCGGCGTCGCGCTGACGCCGTTGACGCGGCGGATGCCGGCCCGGCTGGCCCGGTCGACCTTGATCCACACCTCGCCGCCGATACCCGCCATCAGACTCAGGCCCCGCTGCACATGGGACTTGCGCATATACGAGCCGTTGGTGATCAGGCGCAGCGGGATGTGGCCGGCCAGCCCGAACTCGCGCATGACGCCGCCGATGAGCTCGACGATGGCGGCGAACTGGAGGCTGCTGGTCGGCTCGCCGTTGCCGGAGATGGCGATGTCGCGCAATTGGCGAAGGCCCTCCGGCACGTGTCTGGCCATGAAATCGCCGTGCACGAGGTCGTGCAGAAAACTCCGCAGCTCCCCGGACAGCAGCGGCAGGTCGATGGCCGGGGCCGTGCCGCGCACCAGATTGGGCACCTGGCAATAGATGCAGCGCCAGTCGCAGGCATTGTTCGGATTCAGGTTGACACCGACCGACACCCCGCCGGCCCGGCGCGACACCACCGGATAGACGTAGGTCAGGCCTGCGGCGGCCCGGTCGTGGTCGGTCGTGGACAACGTGCCGGCCCTAGGCTCAGCCACGGACCGCCTCCCGCATCGCGGTCGTCACCCGGGACAGGTCCCCCGGCTCGATCACATAGGGCGGCATCGTGTACAGCAGGCGCCCGAACGGGCGCAGCCACACGCCGCGCTCCACCAGGGCCCGCTGGGTCGCCGCCATATCGACGGGCTCGGCCATCTCGATGACGCCGATGGCGCCGAGCACCCGCACGTCGGCGACCGCCGGCCCATCGCGCGCCGGCGCCAGTTCCTCGGCCAGCTGCGCCTCGATGGCCGCCACGCGTTCCCGCCAGGGGCCGGATTCGAGCAGGTTCAGGCTGGCCTCGGCCACGGCGCAGGCCAGCGGATTGGCCATGAAGGTCGGGCCGTGCATCAGCACGCCCCCGCCGTCGGCGTGGATGCCGTCGCAGACCCCGGGGGTCACCAGCGTGGCGGCCAGGGTCAGGTAGCCGCCGGTCAGCGCCTTGCCGACGCACAGGATATCCGGCGTGATGCCGGCATGCTCGCAGGCGAACATGCGGCCGGTGCGCCCGAAGCCGGTGGCGATCTCATCCGCGATCAGCAGCACATGGTGTTCGTCGCACAGTGCCCGCACCTGGCGCAGGAACTCCGGGGCGTAGAAACGCATGCCGCCGGCGCCCTGCACCACCGGCTCCAGGATCACCGCCGCCAGCTCGTGCGCATGGGCCTCGATGCGGCGCCTGAAATCGGCGATGTCGGCATCCGTCCACTCGGCGTCCGAACGGGCTCGCGGGGCATCGGCGAAGACATGGCTGGGCAGGACGTTCGCGAACAGGTGATGCATGCCGGTCACCGGGTCGCAGACCGCCATCGCCCCGAAGGTGTCGCCGTGGTAGCCGCCGCGGATGGTCAGCAGGCGATGCCGGCCCGGCTTCCCCTGCGCCTGCCAGTACTGGATGGCCATCTTGATGGCCACCTCGACCGATACCGAGCCGGAATCGGCGAAGAACACGTGCGCCAGCCCCGGCGGGGCCAGATCGAGCAGGTGCGCGGCGAGCCGGGCGGCGGGCCGGTGCGTCAGGCCGCCGAACATCACGTGCGCCATGGACTTCAGCTGGCCCTCCACCGCCGCATTCAGCACCGGATGGTTGTAGCCGTGGATGGCGCACCACCACGAGGACATGCCGTCGATCAGCCGCCGCCCATCCGCAAGCTCCAGGCGCACGCCGTCGGTGGCAGCCACGGCATAGGCCGGCAGCGGATCGTGCATCGGCGCATACGGATGCCAGACGTGATCCCGCTCGAAGGCCAGCCAGTCGGCGGCGAGCTGATCACGGTACGTGCGGCTCATGCAGCCTCCAGCCGGCCCGGGGTCACGAGATCCAGGGTCAGGCGCTCCAGCACCACGCGCTTGTCCTCGACCGAGGCGCCCTTCAGCAGCATCTCGGCCTGAAGCGTGCGGTGCAGGGCGGCGATCAGCTCGGAGACCTTCCAGCGCTTCGCCTCCTTCGGCACCAGCCGGCGTGCGTCGCCGAACAGCCGCGCCTTCTGCGCCGCCCCGGCATCCCCCTTGGCCTCGAACCAGCGGTACATCAGCAGTTGCTGCAGGCGCGTGGTGATCCAGCTGACCACCTGCACCTCGGCCGCCTGCTGGCCGTCCAGCAGCTTCTTCAGCATCGACAACGCCCCGGCGGAGCGCGAAGCCACGGCCGCGCAATAGGCGTCCAGATCCACGGGAATGCGCTCACCGAGCAGGTCGCCGAGGACGGGCAGGTCGATCGCCTCTCCCGCTCCGGCATCGTACCAGCGCATGCGCTCGGCCAACTGGCGGGCGGCCATGCGCATGCCCTGCAGGCGCTCCGCCGCCAGGATCAAGGCCTCGTCCGTCATCCTGAGGCCCTCGGCCGCCACCATGTCGGCAAACCAGCGCCGGAAGGCCTCCAGCCCCGGCGCCGCGAACTCGCAGCAGGCCACGGCATCGATGGCCAGCATCTGCTTGTGCATGGCCTTCTTCCAGCTGACCTCGGGGGCGCAGATGATCAGACGGTGCGGCGGGGCCAGGCTGCCGGCCAGCCGCAGCAGATGTTCGCCCTGTTTCGGGCTGGCGGCCTCGGCGTTGCGCACCAGTGCGTGGCAGCCGGCGTTGGCGAACAGGCCCTGGCTGCGGGTCTCCACCTCCACGCGCTCCAGTTCGGACACGTCCAGGCGCAGGCGCGTGACCGCCGGGTCACCCGCCGCCAGCAGCATCTGTGCCGCCTCGAACAGGGCATCCCGATCCATGCCGTGCAGGTAATAGACGGAGGCCTGGACGGACGGCAAACGTTCGGGGGAACATTTCATCGGATAGGAAACCCCATCAGAAACACCCTATCAGAAACCGGATTGCAGCCGCTCCCACGCCTGCCTGGCCCACTGCCGCCGCATTTCCTGCGCCACCCGGTCCCGCGAGGCCTCGACGCTGGCCGGGCCACCCGTCACGTAGACGTCGCCGGCCGCCGTCATCGGCCCGCTCTGCCACAGCGCCGTCTGGTCGCGATACAGGCTCACGGAGGCGCTCAGGGTCAGGCGGTACTGGATCGCGATGCCGGTGCGGTCGTAGGCCGCGGGCACGAAGTGGACCGAGGTGTTCTCGATGCGCAGCTCCACGGTGCCTGCACCCGTGGCATGAGGCGCATCGGCGCGTTGCAGGGTGTAGTCGGAGCCGACGCGCATGCGCGCCATCAGCTCCTGGGCCAGGCGGTTGGCATCCAGGCCGGCCGCGCGCACGACGACCGTCTGCGTCCCGGGCGGGATGGCGCCATGCGCATCGCCGTGGCCGGCCAGGTGATAGCCGCAGCCGGACAGCACCACCGCCAGCACCAGCGCGGCGCACGACCGCCCCATATGGGCGCTCATGCCGGCTTCACCACCACGTTGAGCAGCCGGCCCGGCACCAGGATCACCTTGACCACCGCCATGCCTTCAAACCAGCGGGCGATCGCCGGCTCGCCCCGGGCGGCATCCATGGCCGTCGCCTCGTCGGCATCCGGGGCCACACGCACCTCGCCGCGTTTCTTGCCGTTGACCTGTACCACCAGATCGATGGCCTCCTGCACCAGGGCCGCAGGGTCCACCGCCGGCCAGTCCGCCAGCACGGCCATGCCGTCCTGGCCCAGGCGCTCGTAGCATGCGCAGGCGAAGTGCGGCACCAGCGGCGCCAGCATCTTCAACAGCGCTTGCACGCCCTCGCGCAGCACCGCCCGGCCTTCGCCACCCACGGCCTCGAAGGCATACAGGGCGTTGGTCAGTTCCATCAGCGCCGCGATCGCCACGTTGAAGGCGAAGCCCTGCTCGAAGGCGTGGGTGACGCGCTGGATCGTGGCGTGGATGGTCCGGCGCATGGCCTTGCATGCCCCGGCATCCGCCACGCCCCCATCATCCCCGTCCAGGCGCTCCAGCAGGCGCCAGACGCGGTGCAGGAAGCGGTTCGCCCCCTCCACGCCGGCATCGCTCCATTCGAGGTCCTTCTCCGGCGGAGCCGCGAACAGGATGAACAGGCGCGCCGTGTCCGCCCCGTACTGCTCGATCAGGGCGTTGGGATCGACCGTATTGCCCTTGGACTTGCTCATCTTGGCGCCGTCCTTGAGCACCATGCCCTGCGTCAGCAGGCGCATGAACGGCTCGTCGCCGCCGTCGGCTGAATCGAACAGCCCCTCGTCGCGCATCAGCTTGTAGAAGAAGCGCGCATACAGCAGGTGCAGCACCGCATGCTCGACGCCGCCGATGTACTGGTCGACCGGCAGCCAGCGGCGAACCGCCGTCCGGTCCAGCATCGCCGTCTCGTTGCGCGGGCTGGTGTAGCGCGCCATGTACCACGAGGACTCCATGAAGGTGTCGAAGGTGTCGGTCTCGCGCCGCGCCGGCTTGCCGCATGTGGGGCAATCGGCGTGCACGAAGGCCTCGCAGGTGGTCAGGGGGCTGGCGCCGCCGGTCGGCTTCAGATCCTCCGGCAGCACCACCGGCAGATCCTCGTCGGGCACCGGCACGATGCCGCAATGCTCGCAGTGGATCACCGGGATCGGCGTGCCCCAGTAGCGCTGCCGCGACACCAGCCAGTCGCGCAGCCGGTACTGCACGCGCTGCTCCCCGCGCTCGTGCTGGGCCAGGTGCGCCGTGATCGCGGCCTTGGCCGCTTCCGAGTCCAGGCCGTCGAAGGCGCCGGAATGCACCAGCACGCCAGGTCCGGTGAAAGCGGCCTGCTCGACGTCGGCGGCCGAGCCGTCGGCCGGGGCGATTACCTGCTTGATCGCCAGGCCGTACTTTTTGGCGAACTCGTGGTCGCGCTCGTCGTGCGCCGGCACGCTCATCACCGCGCCCGTGCCGTAGCCCATCAGCACGAAGTTGGCGACCCATACCGGCACCGTCTCGCCGGTGATCGGGTGGATGGCATCGATGCCCAGCGGCATGCCCTTCTTCTCCATGGTTTCCATGTCCGCTTCCTTGGTGGAGACATGGGAACAGGCTTCGATAAACGCGGCGATGCCGGGATCGGATTCCGCCGCCCTGCGGGCCAGCGGATGGCCGGCGGCCACGGCCATGTAGGTCACGCCCATCAGCGTGTCCGGACGCGTGGTGAAGATATCCAGCATCTCGTCGGAGCCCTCGATCGCGAAGAAGACCTCGGCGCCGGTGGAACGGCCGATCCAGTTCTTCTGCATCTCGCGCACGCGCTCCGGCCAGCCGGGCAGCTTGTCCAGGTCGTCCAGGAGCTCCTCGGCGTAATCGGTGATGCGGATGAACCACTGCGCCAGGTTCTTGCGCAGCACCGGCGTATCGCAGCGCCAGCAGACGCCGTCGACGACCTGTTCGTTGGCCAGCACCGTATGGCAGTGCTCGCACCAGTTGACCTCGGCTTGTTTGCGGTAGGCGAGATTCTTCTTCAGCAGGCGCGTGAACAGCCACTGCTCCCAGCGGTAGTACTCCGGACGGCAGGTGGCGATCTCCCGGCTCCAGTCGTAGGACAGGCCGAGGCGCTTCAGCTGTCCGCGCATCTGGCGGATGTTGGCATAGGTCCACTCGGCCGGCGGGCGGCCGTGCTTGATGGCGGCGTTCTCGGCCGGCAGCCCGAAGGCATCCCAGCCCATCGGCTGCAGCACGTTGAAGCCCTGCATGCGCTTGTAGCGCGCCATGGCATCGCCGAGGCAGTAGTTGCGCACATGGCCCATGTGCAGATTGCCGGACGGATACGGGAACATCGCCAGGCAGTAGAATGGCTCGCGGGAGTCGGCCGGATCGTCCGAGGCCGCATCGGCGGCAAGCGCTTCCCAACGTTGCTGCCATGTGCGCTCAATGGTTTGCGCATCGTATCGTTCACTGCCGCCGGACACCGTTCTCCTCCGTGTTGTGGGGTGCGGCAATGATGGGGGCTAGCCGGTCCAAAGGAAAGCCTTGGCGACCCGGTGGCGCGACGCGATCGGGATCAATCGGCGCCCGGATGCGGGCGGATGGCGGAATGATCTAGGCGGCGAGCGACTCGCGCAGGCGTTTCAGGCCCCTGGCCTCGAGCTGGCGCACCCGTTCGATCGACACGCCGAACTGCTCCGCCAGCTGCTTCAGCGTGGCCGGCTCATCGGACATGTAGCGCTGTGCCAGGATATGGCGCTCGCGTTCGTCCAGGTGCGCCATGGTCTCATGCAGCCTGGCGTGGCGGTGCTGTTCCCAGTCCGATTCGATCACCGCCTCTTCGGGGGTCGGCTCCAACGCCTCCAGGGCAGCCACCATGGCATGGCCTTCGACATCGGCATCCAGCGACACATCCCGCTGCAGGTAGGCATTCGCCGCTTCCCGGAATTTCTCACCGCTGATGCCGAGATCCGCCGCCACCTCGTCGGCGCCATGTCCCTCCATGGCCGCGATGGCGGTGCGCGCCTGCTTCAGGCCGGCGAAGACCCGGCGCTGCAGCTTGCTGGTCCCCAGCTTGACGATGCTCCACGAACGCAGGATGAAGTCATGGATGGCCGCGCGCACCCACCAGGTGGCGTAGGTCATCAGCCGGAATCCACGTTCCGGATCGAAGCGTTTGACGGCATGCATCAGGCCCAGGGTTCCCTCCTGGATCAGGTCCATCTCCGGCAGGCCGAAGTGGCGATACTCGCGGGCGATGCCGGCCACGGCGTACAGGTTGGCGCACACGAGTTGCTTTGCGGCATCCAGGTCGCGCTCGGCATGCCAGCGGCGGGCCAGCGCCAGCTCCTGATCCGTCGTCAGCCGCTCGACACGACGGACGTCGCGGTAGAACAGGTTCAGGCTCGACATATCCACAGCCGGAGCAATCATGGCACCTCCATGCATCGGTTTAGCACTCATAATGATTGAGTGCTAATTGAAGCGCAACCGGGGCTTTTCGTCAATATGCGCCCAGGGCCTAGTAATCCACCAGATCGGGGGAAACCCTGCGCATGGTGGCGACGACGGCGCCGACGAACCCCGTCACGGCTCCGCCCAGCGCCAGCACGGGCAGCAGCACGCCCAGGTGCGGCTGCACCGCCAGCATGTGCAGCCAGCCACCGAGGCCCCAGAGCAGCGGCCACTGCATCGCCCAGGCCAGCACCCCCGCCACTAGCCCGAGCAACACGCCCTCGAGCAGGAACGGCATGCGCACGAACCATTCGGTCGCCCCCATCAGGCGCATCAGATGCAACTCCTCGGCCCGCCCGATCAGGGTGATGCGCAGCGTGTTGGCGATGATCAGGGCCATGGCCAGCGCCATCACCCCCTCCACGAACCATGCCAGGCTGCGCAGGTTCTGCAGCCAGTCGTGGGCCCGGGCCAGGCTGACCTCCTCCTGGTTGACGCTGGCCCCGAATTTCTGGGCGACATCGCGGATGTCGCGGAACAGGAACTTGCCGGCATGTTCGCCGAACGACACCTCGAAACTGATGGGCAGCCGCTTGGCCAGCGTGGCGTCGTTGATCCCCGTACCCTGTAGCCAGCGGTGCATCCAGGCCAGCGCCTCATCGGGGGAGATGACCTGCACCCCGGTCACGCCCGGAATGCCGGTCAGGGCCTGCTGCAGCTTGTCGGAGCGGGCCGCAGCGCTATTGTCGAGATAGACATGGATGCGGATCTCGTCCTGCCAGTTGCCGACCCACTGGCCGACCATCTGCACACCGAGGCCGATCAGGCCCATGGCCCACAGGGCGACCGCCACGATGCCCAGCGCCAGCACCTGGTGCATCCCGAACGGCGGCAGGTTGAAACCGCCCGGCAGCCTCAGCCGTACGCCGGAGGGGATATCAGCCGACATGGCGCCGCCCGGCATGGGAATCGGAGGCAAGCCCGCCATGGTGCAGCTGGATGACCCGTCCCGGATACGATTCCAGAAGCTGCAGGTCGTGCGTGGCCATGATCACGGTCGTACCCAGGGCATTGAGCCCCATCAGGTAATCGAGAACCCGGTGCGCCGTGTCGATATCGAGGTTCCCCGTCGGCTCGTCGGCCAGGATCATCGGCGGATTGGCGCTCATGGCCCGCGCGATGGCCACGCGCTGCTGTTCGCCGCCGGACAGCGTCTCGGGATAGGACCACAGACGGTCGCCCAGGCCGACGAACTCGAGCACCTTCTGCACCCGCGGCACCAGGCGATCCCGCTTCCACCCCTGCACGCGCAGCGGCAGGGCCACGTTCTCGAACACCGTGCGCGAGAACAGCAGCTTGTGATCCTGGAAGATCACCCCGATGCGCCGTCGCAACTGCCGCACCCGCGATGCCGCCGCGGAGCGCATATCGGTCTGCTCCACCTTCAGCACCCCGGAACTGGGCCTGACCCCGCCGTAGAGCATGCGCATCAGCGAGGACTTGCCGGCCCCGCTCTCCCCGATCAGGTACACGAACTGGCCCTTGGCGATGTCCAGGGAGATCCCGGAAACGGCCACCTTGCCCGTTGGATACCTCAGCATCAGCTGTTCCATCTCGACCTGCAGCGGCACCTCGCTCATGGCGGATAAAGTAGCCAGCCATCCGCAGGATGTCACCTGCCGGGCTGACAATAAGCCGCCGAGCGGTCAGCATGCGCGCATGCGCATCGCCTGTCCTCATTGCCAGGCCATCTACGAGGTGGCATCCACCGAGCCGGATGTCAGTTTCCTCTGTTCACGCTGCCACCATGAATTCCGCATCGGCGACTCGATCGGGGGCATGGCTGGCGAGGGCCACGAAGAGGCGCAGGTGCCGGACGTCCAGCTGGGCCTGTTCGAGTCCCCGCGCCCGGCGACCACAGACGAGGCGGCGCCGGATACGGCCGAGACCCGCTATCACCCGACCGAATCCATCCAGCAACCGCCACTGTTCCTGGAGCGCCTGGCCACCACCGACACCCTGACCCCGGCCACGCATGCGGCCCGGGCGCGGATGGCGAAACAGGATGCGCCGCCGCCCCGGCAGCCCCCCGCACCCGAGCCCACGACCGATGCGGCCGCCATGCCCCGGAACGAGGCGGGCGACGAGCCGGTACGGCGTGCCCCGCGCATCCTGAACTGGCTTTCCGTGGTCATGATGCTCGTCGCCGTGGCCGGCTTCACCTACAACCACGCATCCTGGTCGGACAACGTCTGGTTGCGCAGCATCCTGCTGAACCTGCATGTCCCGATCACGGTGCATGCAAAGGACTGGCGCATCCCGCCGGGCAGCGTGCATGCCGAATGGCTGAAACGCGATGACGGCAGCGCCGTGCTGGTCATCGAGGGCAGGGTCGACAACCTGCTCCACGCCGAACTGGCCACGCCGTGGATCGAGGTCACGGTCTACGACGCCTTCCACTCGAACAAGACCATCAAGCGCAAGACCCTTCCGATCACCCTGCCGCCAGCCATCGATGCCATCCGGCACGCGCCGTGGACGCCGCCGCCCCAGGACAATGTGCCGGTGGCGGCTGCCGGCAGCCGCGGCTTCGTGCTGGTCATGGACAACCTGCCCGAGCATGCCGGCGAATTCACGCTGGACGTGGTGCCGTCGCTGCTGCGCTGAGGAATTTCATTTGGTTGATCGACCTAATGTGGACGAACCACGACGGTCAGCTATCGGCCAAAAGCAGACATTCAGATTCAATCGAGTCCGTCCCCATTGATCCTTGATCTGCCCGAATTGTACTCAGCCCATAGTCGCTTTGCCGGAGATTGAATTTGCATAAGCAGGCATCATAATGCCTACCATGGTGAAGCCACCATCCTCCGTAAAACAGGGCGAATGGGTGCTGTTCGCGCTCTTCGCCGTGGCAATCGCCTCTTTCGTGCTGATCAGCATCGGCTACGGCATCATGGAATACAATGGCTCATTCGGGGGGTATTAGGGCCTTTTCACTACCAATGCGAGCAATCCATGGGGTCAGACCCGATGGATCTTGAATAACCGTTTCTGGCCGGAAGCAGACATTCGCTAGACAGCACCGGTGGCTGGATTGAAGCCTTCATAGATGGCTAGGTTGCCACCATAATGGCTGCTCGCATTACGCGTTAAAGCCCGATCAGATCCCTGAGGCGCAGGGCGAGCGCCTGGATACGCCGGCGCAACTCATGCTGCACCGGTCCGGAGACGTGCCCCGGTTCGGCCAGCACGATCTCGCCGTCGCGCTGTCCGTACTTGAGGCCGTCCATGGCCTGCAGCGCGTTCAGGAAGCGGTCCGCATCGGCATGGCCCAGGGCCTGATGCCAGACATCGAGCTTGAGGCTGATCCCCTCCCTGCGGCCGCCGGCACCGCTCTCGAGCACGAACAGCACCGGACGCTGCTCGCGCACCGCCGTGCGGGCACACAGCGCCACGTCCCCGCCATCGGTCCAGGTCCACGGCAGCCCCGCCTCGGTCCATTCGTGGATCAGGGTCGAGAAGAACTCGCGATGCGCGGCATCGCAGGCGGCGTAGAACTGGCGGATGTCCTGGGTATCCATCATGCCTCCCCGGCGGGCACGAGCAGCGCCACGGCATGGGCTGCGATGCCCTCCTCGCGGCCGACGAAGCCGAGGCGCTCGGTCGTGGTCGCCTTGATGTTCAGTCGCGCCACGGGCACCCGGCACAGCGCGGCCAGATGCTCGCGCATGCGCGCGATATAGGGGGCGAGCTTCGGCGCCTGCGCCGCGACCGTGATGTCGGCATTGCCGAGCCGCCAGCCGGCCGCCGCCGCCTTGTCCAGCACGGTGCCGAGCAGCGCCGAGCTGTCCGCACCACGGTAACGTTCGTCGCTGTCGGGGAAATGGACACCGATATCCCCGAGCCCCGCCGCGCCGAGAATGGCATCGCACAGGGCATGGATCAGCACGTCGGCATCGGAATGACCGGCCAGCCCGCGCGTGTGGTCGATCTCCACGCCCCCCAGGACCAGGCGGCGTCCCTCGGCAAAGGCATGCACGTCAAAGCCGTGTCCGATACGAATGTCCACGCTCCCTCCTAGTCCCGCCGGGCCAGGAACCGGCGCAGCCATGCCAGATCCTCGGCCGTGGTGATCTTCCGGTTCTCCTCCTCCCCGGGACTGACATAGACCGGAAACCCGGCCGCTTCAAGCAGGGAGGCATCGTCGGTCCATTCCGCCCCACCCTGCGCCAGCCTCAGGGCCTGATCAAACCACGACCGCCTGGCCACCTGGGGCGTCTGCACCGCGCGCAGGCTCGCGCGCGGCAGCGTGTGCATGACCTTGCCGCGGGCATCGACCTGCTTGATCGTATCATGCACCGCCAGCCCCGGCACGGCCGCGCCATGGGCGCCGGCCATATCCAGCACCGCGGCGAGCAGCGTCGGCGACGGGATCGGCCGCGCCGCATCGTGCACCGCCACCCATTCCACATCTTCCGGCAGGGCTGCCAGGCCGTTGCGCATGGAATCCGTCCGCTCGCGTCCGCCGCCGACGGGGGGCAGCAGGGTATAGGGAAGATTCGCTTTCTCCACCACGCCGGCATAGCGGCGGTCATCGGCGGCGATCACCGGCTGCACCGCTTGGATCCTGGGCTCGCGCGCCAGGCTTTCGAGGGCCAGCAACAACAGCGGCTTGCCATCGACCGACAGATACTGCTTGGGCACATCGCCACCCATGCGATTCCCCCGTCCGGCTGCCAGCAACAGAACCCCCACCTTCATTCGCCGATTTTGACCGGCTGCCGGCCGGCGTCAACCGCATGCAGGGCGGCAGGGTGGCGTTGCGGATTGCCACAGCATCGGATATAAAACGGCCATGAATATCCTGAAAGATTGCTGCCCTGTCGCCTGACGCGTCCCCGATTCCATCCCTCCGATGACATCATCCATCCTGTTTCCGCTTGCCGGCATCCTGACAGCGCTCTGCGCCGTCCTGTTGTGGGCCAACGTCTGGCACCTGATGCCGGACTGGCTGGCCAGGCGCACCCACATTCTGGTGGCAGTGACCATCCCCCTCACCATGGTGCTGACCTTCTGGGGCTGGACGGCGCTGGAATCCTTCAATGCCACCGGCTTTTTGTTCACATTATCGACGGCCGTGGCCATCTCCACGCTGCTGGTACAGGGCATCTATTTCGTCGGTGCCCTGCGCCACCGGCACGGGGGGCTGGGCCTGTTCGTGCTGCCCGTGATCGCCGTGCCGCTGATCCTGCTGCCGTTCCTGCCGCACGACGCCACCACGGAATGGATCCAGACCCGCTCGCTGCTCGAGACCGGCCACATGATCATCTCGTTGTGCGGCTATGCCGTGCTGACGCTGTCCGCCCTGCATGCCGTGATGCTGTGGCAGCTGGACCGGGCCCTGAAGCGCAAGTCGATCAGCCCCCTGATCGAGGCGATGCCGTCGATCATCGAGATCGAGGCGCACATGATGGCGCAATTGCGCCTGGCGGCCTGGCTGATCGGCATCAGCCTGATGACGGGCCTGGCCTGGCAGTGGGAGGCCTTCTCCCATCTCCGGCTGATCAGCCACAAGGTGCTGCTGGCCATCTTCTCGTGGATCGTGATCATGGTACCGCTGATCCGCCGCAGCCGGGCCTCGATGCACGGGCGCAAGTCCGCGATCATGGTCATCACGGCCTATATCCTGCTGCTGCTGGCCTATTTCGGCGTCAAAATGATCAAGGCATGGCTCCACCACTGAACGCCCCGTTGTCCACGCCATTATCCGCCCATGGATGAATTCTTCCTGTCCATCCCGGTCGCCGTCGGCATCCTGTTCCTGCTGCTGTTGGTGTCGGCGTTCTTCTCCGGATCGGAAACGGCCCTGACCCGGGCCAGCCGCCCGCGCCTGAAAACCATGCAGGAGAACCGGGTCCGCGGCGCCAAACGGGCGCTCGATCTGGCCCGACACCCCGAGCGGATGCTGGCTGCCGTGCTGCTCGGCAACAACTTCGTCAACATCGCGGCCTCGTCGCTGGCCACGGCGGTGCTCGTGACCTACTTCGGGGAGGCCGGCATCATCTATGCCACCATCCTGATGACCACGGTGGTGCTGATCGTGTCGGAGATCCTGCCCAAGGCCATCGCCGTCGCCCATGCCGAATCCTTCGCCGTCAAGGTCGCGCCCGTGCTGTACTGGACCCAGCGTCTGCTGTCGCCGGTCATCGCCGTGCTGATGGCCATGATCGGCCTGATGCGCCGCATCTTCCACATGCCGGACAGCCATGAACCGATCATCACGCACCAGGAGCTCGCGACCCTGATCGACATGGGCGCCAAGGGCGGCCTGCTGGACAGCTCGCGCGAGCAGATGCTGCTGAGCAGCCTGCGCCTGCACGAAGTCAATGTGCGGGCCCTGATGGCCCCGCGCAAGAACATGATCCTGATCGATGCCGCCCGCAGCGTCGGCGAATGCCTGACCTATGCCATGGCCAAACCGCACTCACGCTACCCGGTCTACCATGGGGAGCCGGATAACCTGATCGGCATCGTGCACCTCCGCGACCTGATGCGCCTGAAGAACCGGGACATCCCGCTGGTGCAGGCCGTGATCTGGCAGACGCCGTTGTTCATCCCGTCCTCGAAGAACGCCCTGGATATGCTGTTCGAGTTCCAGACGCGCCGCCAGCACATGGCGATCGTCGTCGACGAGTTCGGCGACATCGACGGCCTGATCACGCTGGAAGACATCCTCGAGGAGATCGTCGGCGAGATCACCGATGAATGGGATATTCCGGAGCAACCGGACATGTGGCACAAGCCGGACGGCTCCCTGGTCGCCGAGGCCATGGTCAGCATCCACGACATCAACGACGAATTGGGCTGCAACCTGCCGAAGAACGAGGCCACCACCATCGGCGGCCTGATCGTGCAACTGCTGGGAGAGCAGCCGGACGGTCCGGTCTGCGTGGCCGTCGAGGACGTGCGGCTGGAGGTCATGGAGCTGAGCGGCGGCTGGATTCAGCAGGTGCGCATCCGCCTCCACCAGCCCGAGGAAGAGGAGTCCGTCGTCTAGGACGACGCGCGCAGCGTCTCGGCGATGACCTGCAGATCCTGCCAGACATGCGCCTTCTGCTGCGGAGAGCGCAGCAGGTAGGCCGGATGGTAGGTGGCACGCACCTTCACACCCCGGCTTTCGTGCCAACGCCCGCGCATGGCCGCCATCGGCGCATCGCTCCCCAGCACGGCCTGGGCCGCCACCTTGCCCAGCAGGCAGACGACCCGCGGCGAGATCGCCCGCCACTGGGCATCGAACCAGTGCGCACAGGCCTCGATCTCGGCGGCCTCAGGATTGCGGTTGTCCGGCGGGCGGCACTTGACGACGTTCATGATGTAGACCTCGGATCGATCCAGGCCCATGGCCGCCAGCATGCGGTCGAGCAGCTTGCCGGCCCGGCCGACGAAGGGCTCGCCGAGGCGGTCCTCATCGCGGCCGGGGGCCTCGCCCACGAACAGCAGGCGGGCATGGGGATCGCCGACCCCGAACACGGTCTGCGTGCGGCCGGTGGCGAGCGGACAGTCCGTGCAGCGGCTGACCGCCGCCGCCAGGGCCTCGAGGTCCGCCGGTCCGGCGCCGTCATGCGCGGCCGCCTCCCCCACCGAAGGCCGTGCTTCCGTCCCCGCGACGACCATCCGCGACAGCGGCGGGCAGACCCCGGCCTCGCGCAGGTATCGGCTCCGGAAATCGTCGGCGTCAGGCACCCGTTATCCGATCAGCGGGTCCACCGCCGAGGCGGCGCCGAGGAATACCGGCACGCGCTGGTGCAGGCCCTCGGGCTGCACCTCGAGTACCGGCCGGTCCATGGCCCAGGCCTTGCCTCCGGCCTGCTCCATCAGAAAGCCCATGGGGATCGCCTCGTACAGCAGGCGCAGCTTGCCGTTCTCGTTCTTCTTGTCGGCCGGGTACAGGAACACCCCGCCCTTGAGCAGCGTGCGGTGGATATCGGCCACCATGGCGCCGACATAGCGCATACCAAGCCCGGTCTTCTGCTTCATGACCTCGAGCTGGATATCGACACCGTGCAGCCATTGCGAGGCGTTGGCCTCGTTGACCGAGTAGTAGCCTCCCTTCTGGGGGATGCGGATGTCCGGATGGCTCAGCTCGAAACGGGCGGTCGCCGGATGGAAGGTATAACCGTGGACACCGGCGCCCACCGACATGACCAGCATCGTCGCCGGTCCGTACAGCACGTAGCCGGCGGCCACGATGTTGCGCCCGCTCTGCAGCGTATCGGACTCAACGGGACGGCTGGTCTTCGGGGACTGGCGGCGCACCACCGAGAAGATGGTGCCGACCGGACCATCGACATCGAGGTTCGAGGAGCCGTCCAGCGGATCGACCAGCACCAGCCAGTCGGCATCCGCATATTCCTCGATCACCTGCAGCGATTCCTGCTCCTCGGAGCCGACGGCGCAGACATCGCCGGTCGAACGCATCTCCTCGAGGAATATCTCATCGGACAGCACGTCCAGCTTCTGCTGCTGTTCTCCCTGCACGTTGGCGCCACCGGCGGCCCCGAGGGCGCCGTGGAACACCGCGCCGCGCAGCAGGGCGCTGATCTCGACCGCCGCGCGGCCGACGCCCTGGATGATCGGCATCATCGCCGCCCCGTTCGTACCCTGCTGGGCAATGTGATTCAACGTCGTCGACATCGTTACCTCCCCGCCTTCGCGGCCCCTAGTTCCCAAACTATGCCAGTCATGATGCACAAACAAAAATAGGGACTGTCGGAACAGTCCCTATCGGGCGTGGCGGAGCGGACGGGACTCGAACCCGCGACCTCCGGCGTGACAGGCCGGCATTCTAACCGACTGAACTACCGCTCCAGTGGTGGGCGAAACAGGGATCGAACCTGTGACCTACGGCTTGTAAGGCCGCCGCTCTCCCAGCTGAGCTATTCGCCCCCGGAAAAGGAACAAGGGCTCGGTCAAGCCCTTGTTGCCGTAAGTGCAGC
>Ga0307440_1000433_pt1 | contig 20544 bp, 16 predicted proteins | sample SalMarWE160410MG_FD_202150 | JGI IMG/M metagenome (GOLD analysis project Ga0307440, IMG submission 202150) | Salt marsh sediment microbial communities from the Plum Island Ecosystem LTER, Massachusetts, United States - WE1604-10 | ecosystem: Environmental > Aquatic > Marine > Intertidal zone >... | reverse complement strand
GGCGACGCAGGGCCTCCTCCGCTTCTCTGCACGCCGTGATGTCCATCGCCGAGACGCTCAGGTGGGGCACCCGTCCCGAGTTGTCCCGCAGCGGGGCGATCAGCACCTGGACCTGACGCTGGGCATTGCCCGCGAGCCGGAGCGGCAGCTCGATGTCCCGGGTGTCGCCACTCGCTGCCTGCGCTACGGCCTGCCGCAGGTGCGCCTGGCACTCGGGCGACCGGCTCCACCACGGGCAGTCCCAGAGTTTGTCCCCGATGCCGGAGGAGGTGGAGGTCGCTTCTGCCGCAAGCGCCGCGCCGTTCGCCTCGATGACGGTGCCGTCGGGCGTGAGCAATGCGTGGAGTGGGAACAGACGGCCAAGCGCAGGGCACAAGGAAGGGCGGGCCCGAGCAGCCCCCTCTTGGGCTACCATGCAATCGGTCATCAGAATCCCTCCAATTGGCCCGAGCTTGCGGAATCAACGCGATGGCTTCCAATGTGCCTGCTGCGCCGCGCGCAACAATTTTAGCGTAGACGAGCTCACCGGGCGCGGCGCGGCGCGGTGGTTGACGGGTGTTGCTATCCGGCTCGACACAAAGTGCTTGATCTCCCGCCACCGCCGCGAGTAATCCGAAGTCCCCTTTCGGGAGCTGGCAGCGCGCGTGCAGGTGCTCCGGCATGACGACCGACATGGCGAGCTTGGCATGTCCAACGGCAACGAATCGTTCCAACCGACCGGATTCGGACGCAACACGACGGATACGTCCGGCGACGCGGCAGTCCCCTTATCGTTCCCGCAGGATCTCCGGGGAAAGGCGGAAGGGCATCCTCGGCTAATCTTCGTCCCGAGAAGAGTCCTACATGGGTGGCGAGGCCGGCGAGCCCGATATTACCAGGCGCTCAAGACCGGCCAAGCCGGGTTCTGACGGTCTGCGGACCAGGCATGATGCGACCGGGCGTGCTCGGGCAACCCCTCCTCGGAGATCTCGTCGACGATGCAGCAAATGGACGAAGCACATCAAATCGGCCTGATGCCTCCACCGGTTGCGGGGACCGTGAACCGTTGGACGCGCATCGGCATCTGGCTCGTCGGTGCCACGATGGCCTACAACGTGATCGAAGCCATGGTGGCCTTGTGGAGCGGAGCGGCGGCGGAGAGCATCGCTCTCGTCGGATTCGGCCTCGACAGCGTCATCGAATGCGTCGCCGCGGGTGCCTTGCTGTGGCGGCTAGGCGTCGGTGCGCGCGCCTCCGATGCAGAAGCGCTGGAGCAGGCGGAACGGCGGGTCCACCGGCTGGTGGGCGTCACCTTTCTGCTGCTTGCCCTGTATGTCTCTGGTGAGGCGGCCTGGACCCTGTGGGCGAAGGCGGCACCCGCCCCGAGCATCGTGGGCATCATCCTCGCCGTCGCCTCGCTGGTGGTCATGCCCCTCGTTGCCTGGGGCAAGCTGCACGCCGCCCGCGAGATCGACAGCAACGCGCTGCGGGCCGAGGCGAAGGAGACGCTCGCCTGCTCCTACCTTTCCTTCACCCTGCTGCTGGGACTGACGGCGAACGCTGCGGCGGGCTGGTGGTGGGCGGATCCCGTCTCGGCCCTCGTCATGGTGCCCTGGCTCGTCAAGGAGGGACGCGAGGGCTTGAGCGGCGAGGAGTGCTGTGAATAAGGCCGGCCGGCGCGGCAGGCAGCAGCCGGAGCCGGCTGACATTCTGTGGGGGGTGGCGCTGGGGCCACGGCCGTCAGCCGGAGCCTTCGATAGGGGCGCCGTCCCGGAGCTGGAAGGTTACTTGGTCGTAGATGTCCCTTACCGAGATCCGGCATTGTATTGTATGGAGTGGACTCGTATCTGTTTGCTCGAACAAGTATACCCCCGTGGTCACCGGCAGCGGCGTGGCAGCAAGGGATTGCCCGCCTGCGGCATGGTGCACCCGCAACAAAGGGACCCTGCGGCCCGGACATCGGCGGCACGAGGGCTCCCAACGAGGACGAGGTGTCTCGAACTCAGCCCGCAGAGCTGTGTCTGATGAATTGGCGTACAGGCAGCTGCTGCTGTTCGACGTCCGATCACAGGGGAGGTGGAAGGTGTCGTCGGATGATGAGACGGGTTGGGGCTTCCTGAGCCGCCGCGGCTTCCTCCAGGTCAGCGCGGTGCCGGCTTTCGATTTCCATCTTCCGCGCTGGCTCGACGAGTGGCGTGCGCTCGGCAAACGGCCCGAGGCGAAGCGCGTGACGCCTTTCATCACGCCGAACGGGGCCTTCTATCTGGTTGCGGTCGACCCGTCCTTCCGTCCCCGATTCGACGAGAAGACCGCGCAGTCCCGGTGGACCCTCAAGGTCGAGGGTGTCGACGGCAAGTCGGGGTCCTTCGGCTACCGGGAGCTGCTCGCCCGCGCCCGGAAGAAGATTCATTACACCTTCGAGTGCATCGGCAACGATGTGGGCGGTCAGCTCATCAGCAACGCCGAGTGGCACGTGCTCCCCCTGCGGGACCTGCTCGCCGAAGCGCCCGGCGGCACGGATCACGCTCACTCGGTGATGTTCACCGGGCTCGACGACTTCTACTCCAGTGTCTTCCGCGAACGCGCACTCGACCCGGACGCCTTCCTTGCGCTTCGCATGAACGGCGTCCCTCTCCCGCCCGCCCACGGGTTTCCCGCGCGGGTCATCCTGCCGGATCTGTATGGGATGAAGCAGCCCCGCTGGCTGCGCGGAATCAAGCTGCAGGCCACCCGGCACACGACCTCGTACTGGGAGGAACGCGGATGGGGGGGTGAGGTTCCGGTCAAGACGATGTCACGCCTGGATCCCCGACCTGAGGTCCCGGCGAACAAGCAGGTCCCGCTGACCGGCGTCGCCTTTGCCGGCGAGCGCGGCGTCGCAAAGGTTCAGGTCTCCCTGGACGGCGGCTCCCATTGGGTCGACTGCCAACTGGTCACCCCAACCACCCCGGGTGTCTGGAGCTTGTGGCGGTACGAGTGGAACCGTCCGACCCCCGGCCGTTACCGGCTGTCGGTACGGGCCGTTGACGGCACCGGCGCGCTGCAGACGGCACGGCACCACCAATCCTTCCCCGACGGGGCGAGCGGCTACGACGAGGAAACCGCGCGGGTCGCCTCCAAAGACCCGAACGGTCCTTCGCGCGAGGCCTGATCAGCCGCCGCCGAGCTCCCCCGGGTCGGACAGGCGGCTGGAATCGACGGGGGCTCGGCTCCCAGCTGAGAAACCTTCCTGCTACCATACCGGCCGGTTTTTCGAGTGGTGCCGGCCCGTCTTATGACACAGAACCTCCGTCTGCCCGTCGTTCTGCTGGCCGCATGGGCCGCAACCGGCATAGCGACCGCCCGTGACCTTCAGAACCTCGACCTGTCCCTACACGAGAGCGACATCGAGCCGACCGTGACCGTCAAGCGCTATTCGAACCGCACGGTGGAGGAGTACCGGGTCAACAACCACCTCTACCAGATCAAGATCACTCCCGCGGTTGGCGCGCCTTACTATCTGGTGGACGAGGACGGGTCGGGAGACATGGCCTGGCATCGCGGACAAACGGGGACGCGGCAGAAGATCCCCCAATGGGCACTCATGAGGTGGTAGCGTCGGCCCCCCGTCTTCACCCCGGACGATGTTAGAGCGGCTCAACCACCAGACGCTGGACCGCATCGGACGCCCCGTTCGGCCGCAGAGCCATGGCCAGGTCCCGGCGCCCTCTCTTCCGATGCGTTGCAGCACGACAGACACGAGGAATGTTCCATGAGAAAAGCGGTTCGATGGCTGTTGGGGACGGTCCTGGCCGGCGGCCTGATCCAAACTGCAGGGGCGGGCACGCTGGACGATGTAAAGGGACGGGGCACGCTGCGGTGCGGGGTTGGCGGCGACCTCCCGGGCCTGTCATACAAGGACAAGGAGGGACGCTGGAGTGGACTCGATGTGGACTTCTGCCGCGCGGTGGCTGCGGCCGCGCTGGGCGACAAGGACAAGGTCGAGCTCGTGTCCGTCGGCTATCCCGAACGTCTGGACGCCCTGCGGCAGAATCGCGTCGACCTGCTGGCCCGCAACACGACCTGGACGCTCATGCGGGATGTGGGGCACGGCATGAGCTTCGTCGGCACCATCTACTATGACGGCCAGGGCTTCATGGTGCCCCGCAGCAGCAAGCTCATGAGCACCCTGGAGCTGGGCGGCAAGCGCATCTGCGTCCTGACCAACACCACCAGCCTGGACAATGTGCGTCGCTACTTCGCCCACAACCGGATGACCTTCCACCTGGCGACCTTCGACAACACGCCCGCCGCCAAGGCGGCCTACCTCGCCGGCAAGTGCGACGCCCTCACCACGGACAAGTCCCAGCTGCAGGCCCTGCGCAGCACCCTGGCGGACCCCCGCGCCCAACGGATCCTCCCCGAAGTGATCTCCAAGGAGCCCCTGAGTCCCGCCGTGCGCGCAGGAGATCCCCGCTGGTTCGACCTGGTGCGCTGGACCCTCTTCGTGCTGATCGACGCGGAGGAGGCGGGCATCGACTCCGCCAACGTGGACCACGTACGGCAGGTAGCGAAGACGGATGATATCCGGCTGCTCCTTGATACCGACGGCCAGACCGCAAAGCTCCTGGATGTCCCGCCGGGCTGGAGCTATCGCGCCATCAAGGCCGTCGGCAACTACGGAGAGATGTTCGAGCGCAACCTGGGCAGCCAGTCATCCCTGAAGATCCAGCGAGGGCTCAACGCCCTGTGGCGGGACGGGGGCATCCTCTACGCACCGCCGACCCGCTGACACGGAGATCCCGCCCCCATGCCCCTGATCAAGCCGTTTGCCGGACTCCGCGCTGCCCCAGGACACGCCGCCGATGTGGCCGCCCCCCCGTACGACGTCATGAGCGAGACGGAGGCACGAGAGATGGTGCAGAACCGTCCCTGGAGCTTCCTCCACATCTCCCGCCCCGAGGTGGACCTGCCGCGAGGCACCGATCCCTATGCCCCGGAGGTTTACCAAAAGGCCCGGGAGAACCTGGAGCGTATGCTCCGGGAGGGCATCCTGGCGCGTGACGACGCGGCCTGCTACTACGTCTACCGCCTGACCATGGGGAGCCACGTGCAGACCGGTCTGGTGGCCGCCGCCTCGGTCGCGGCCTACGAGGGGGACCGGATCAAGAAGCATGAGTTCACCCGGCCCGTGAAGGAAGATGACCGGGTGCGTCAGATCAACGCCCTCAACGCACAAACGGGGCCCGTATTTCTGGTCTACCGGGGCGAGCCGGGGATCGACGGCACCCTCGCCCAGGTGAGCACGGCGGAGCCGGTGGTGGACATCGCAGCGGCCGACGGGGTGCGCCACGAGCTCTGGATGGTCAGCGACGGCGACCTCGTCGACCGGTTTTCCACCGCCTTCGAGAGATTCGATGCCCTCTACGTGGCGGACGGACACCACCGTTCCGCCGCCGCCTCCCGCGTCGCCGCCGCCCGCAGGGCCTCGAATCCGCGGCATACCGGCGAGGAGTCCTACAACTATTTCCTGTCCGTGATCTTCCCCCACAACCAGATGCAAATCATGGCGTATAACCGGACGGTGAAGGACCTGCGCGGCCTAAGCGCCGAGAGCTTCCTCCACAAGGTCGCGGTCTCCTTCCGGGTGGAGCTCAGCACGGAGCCGGTCGAGCCGGTGCAGCCAGGGGAGCTCGGGATGTATCTGGCGGGCGGCTGGTACCGCCTGACCCTCGACCCTCAGCGCATCCCCTGGGACGAGCCGGTGGCGCGCCTGGACGTGAGCCTGCTACAGGACAATCTCATCGAGCCCATCCTCGCCATCGCCGACCCGCGCCGGGACGAGCGCATCGGCTTCCTCGGCGGCATCCGCGGCCTCGATGGCTTGAGCGATCTGGTCGACAGCGGAGAGATGCAGGTTGCCTTCTCGCTGCCCCCCACGCGCATGGAAGACCTCATGGCGGTGGCCGACGCGGGGGACGTGATGCCGCCCAAGTCCACCTGGTTCGAGCCGAAGCTGGCGGACGGGCTGGTCTCCCACGTGCTCGACTGACGGCGGGGGCCGTTACTCAATTTCAAACCCTCGCGAGTGCCTGCCCCAGGTCCGCTTCGATATCCTCGGGAGTCTCCAGCCCGATCGACAGCCGCACCAACCCGTCGCTGATGCCGTGGTGCTCCCGCTCCTCCGGGGTATAGGTCGAGTGGGTCATGGAGGCGGGATGCTGGGCCAGGGTCTCGCAGTCCCCAAGACTCACTGCCCGGGTCACCAGCCGCAGCCTGTCCATGAAGCGCACGCCGGCCTCGTAGCCGCCCTGGAGCTCCAACGCAATCATGCCGCCCGGTTGCCGCATCTGGCGCCGCGCCAGCCCCGTCTGGGGAAAGTCACCGAGACCGGGGTAATAGACCCGCTCCACGGCCCTATGTCCCGCAAGCGTCTCGGCGATCCGCCGCGCCGATGCGCAGTGCCGGTCCATGCGCAGCTCCAGGGTCTTGAGACCGCGCAGCACCAAAAAGGCGTCCATGGCCGAGATGCAGGCCCCCGTCATCTCCTTGATGCCGAAGAAGCGGATCTGCTCGATCATCTCCCGCCCTCCGACCACCGCCCCGGCGATCAGGTCTCCGTGGCCGCCCAGGTATTTGGTCGCGGAGTGCACCACCAGGTCTGCCCCAAGCTCCAGGGGCCGCTGGAGATAGGGCGTGCAATAGGTGTTATCGACCACGGTCAGGGCACCGTGGCGCCGAGCCAGGTCACTGACCGCTGCGATGTCGATCACACGCATGTTTGGGTTTGCAGGCGTCTCGAAGAAAACGATCCGAGTATTGGGAGTCATCGCCCCCTCGATCTCACGGGGATCGGTCAGATCAGCGAACTGGATCTCGATCCCCAAGCGGGTTAGGCCGTGGTGCAGGTAGGCGTAGGTGCAGCCGTAGAGAGTCTTGTCCGCCACGATCGCGTCGCCGGCCTTCACCAGCGTCCAGAGGGCGGAGGTGATGGCGCCCATCCCCGAGGAGGTGGCAAGGGCCGCCTCGCCGCCCTCCAGGTTCGCGAGCCGGGCCTCCAGCACCGAGACCGTCGGATTGCCGACCCTGGAGTAGATGTAGCCGGGCTCCTCCCCCTGAAACCGCCGCTGGCCCTCCGCCACGTCCCGAAAGGCGTAGGTCGAGGTCATGAAGACCGGCGGAATCAAGGCCCCGTCGTACTCCAGGGGGTCATAGGCGTGGTGGATGGCCCGGGTCGCAAAACCCAGGTCGTCGTCATCGGTCATGTGGGGCTCCTGCTCTGGATAAGGATGCGGCAGGCTAAACGGGAGCCCGTCTCGGCGCAACGGCATATCCGCGGCTGGCAAAGGCCACCCCCAGCCTGCTCAGCCGCATCGGCAGATCGGGTTGGGATGCCGGTGGCTCTCGAAACGTCCGCCGACCCCAACGGCGGCTCAATCGGACCTAGTGCGCCGGCAAGAGTCACGGGGCACCCTTGGTAGATCCGCTGTGCGGACGTTTCACAACGCTGCCTGCCATCTTGGGGCATGGTCCGCGCAGAGGACCCTTCCAGAAACAGTCTCAGAATCTCGGCACTGTTGCCCCAGGGCGATCCCAACCTTGGCCGATATGCCCACAGCTAATGGCGGCAATACCAGATGGGCGTATGGACGTGGCGAAATGGCACGGACTTCCACCGTCCATGCCATCGGACGTGCCAAGCCGCATCTGGAGTGTATTGCTCGAGCTCGCTACTGCCTTGCCGGGACGCAACGCCGAGACTCGGGCCTACGGGGCAACCATCACATTTCCTTCCCCCTGGCAGGGGGAAGGAGAATACGGGAGCCAGTCTAACGTCGAGCACTGACTGCAGCATGGGTAGGATCTCCGTCCGGAAATATCCACGCAACCCTTTGTCCTGCTGGAATCTCGCCGCCGCCAAATCCGCCAAGCGCCGCGGTACCTCGCCACCCGGAACCCATGAAGGGATTGGCACATGTGCCCCCTGCACCTGGACATGCCGGCGACGGGCTGGTTGAATGCTGGCTCACTGGCTACCCGGCAGCAGCACCTGAGCCGTTACCCATCACGGCTCTCATCTCCCCTCCCCTTCCCCGATGGTAAAACCGGTCTACAACCTCCCCGACGCGCAGCAGGACGACGCCAGTGCCGCCCGGCACTGGCTCGCCGCCCTGCCCGCCGGCTACTCCGAAGACGACTGCCGCCGTCTCGCGGAGGCCTGCGACATCCTGGTCCGCTGCCGAGGCAACCAGACCCTGGAGACGGGCGAGTCTCAGGTACGGCACCTCCTGTCCACGGCGGACATCCTGGTTCAGCTCAATATGGACGTGGAGACCATGGTTGCCGCTACCCTCAACGGGTGCCTCGCCCGCTCCGGGATGTCGGAGGAGAAGCTCCGGGAACGATTCGGAGTTGGCATCGCGAGCATGGTAGCCGACCTCGCGCGCATCGAGCAGATTGCCAACGTGGACGCCGCCATCCCCGCCAAGGACCTGGCCGAGCACGAGGAGAATCTGCGCCGCCTGCTGCTCGGCATCGCCGAGGACGTGCGGGTGGTCCTCGTGGTGCTGGCACAGCGGCTCCATCTGATGCGCAGCATCAAGAACCTGGAGGACGGGCGGCGCCGCAAGATCGCGCAGGACACCCAGCGGGTCTACGCGCCCCTGGCCAACCGGCTCGGGGTGTGGCAGATCAAGTGGGAGCTGGAAGACCTTATCCTGCGCTATCTGGAGCCCAAGGAATACAAGCGCATCGCCAAGCTCCTGGACGGCCGGCGGGGCGAGCGCGAGGCCTACATCGCAGGGGTGATGGCGATCCTGCGGGAGAAGTTCGCGGAGGCTGGAATCAAGGCCGAGATCTCCGGGCGGCCCAAGCATATCTACAGCATCTGGCGGAAGATGCAGCGCAAGAATGTGGACATCGAGCAGATCTTTGATCTGCGCGCGGTCCGGATCATGGTGGACGACGTAGCCTCCTGCTACGCGGCGCTGGGCATCGTGCACGGCCTCTGGAAGCATATCCCCAAAGAATTCGACGACTACATCGCCACCCCCAAAGGGAACATGTACCAGTCCCTCCACACGGCGGTGGTGGGACCGGAGGACAAGCCGCTGGAGGTCCAGATCCGCACCTGGGCTATGGACCGCCACGCCGAGCTCGGCGTGGCGGCCCACTGGGCCTACAAGGAGAGCAAACGGCACGACGACGAGTTCCAGCGCCGGGTGGTCTGGATGCGCAAGTGGCTGGAGCTCAAGACCGATGGGGAGGCCGAAGGCGGCGACCTGTTCGAGCGCTTTCGCGCCGAGTTCGAGCCCCTCCACATCTATGTCCTGACACCTCAGTCCAAGGTGATCGAGCTCCCCAAGGGGGCGACGCCGCTGGACTTCGCCTACGCAATTCACTCGGAGATCGGCAACCGCTGCCGCGGCGCCCGGGTGGACGGGCGCATCGCGCCCCTGAACCAGCCCCTGCACAGCGGACAGACGGTCGAGATACTCACCCATAAGAATGCTGCTCCCAGCCGCGACTGGCTGAGCCACCACCAGGGGTATCTCCGAACGGCGAAGGCCCGAAACCGGGTGCGACAATGGTTCAAGCAGCAGGACCATGCTCGGTACGTGAGCGAGGGCAAGACCATCCTGGACAAGGAGCTCGCCCGCCTTGGGATCGAAGAGAAGCCCCAGCTCGACCAGCTCGCGCGCCGCTACAACTTTCACAAGGGCGAAGACCTGCTCGCCGCCATCGGCCGGGGGGAGCTGGCGCCCGGACAGGCGGCGCGGCAGGTGGGCGAGCCCAAAGCCGAGCGGCGGCCCGTGCAGGCCGAGATCCGGCCCCGGCGTGCCATGCCCACAAGGCCAAAAGGCAAGGGCCAATCCGATGTCATCGTCGAGGGGATCGGCGACCTCATGACCCACATGGCCCACTGCTGCAAGCCGGTCCCGAACGATCCCATTATCGGCTACGTGACCCGCGGACGGGGCGTGACCGTGCACCGCCGAGACTGCAGCAACGTCCGCAAGATGCCCGCGATCGAGCGGCAGCGCCTGGTGGACGTGCGTTGGGCCGAGCAGCCTGCGGATGCCACCTACCCGGTGGACATCTTCGTGGTCGCCGTAGACCGCAAGGGCCTGCTCAGGGACGTCTCCGCAGTCTTCTCCGACGAAGACGTCGATGTCCTCGGGGTCCACACGGTCTCCGACCGCACCACTGACCGCGCCATGATGCGCTTCACCGTAGAGGTCAAGGACATGGCCCAGCTCGAGCAAGTGGTCAACAAACTGACCCAGGTCCCCGACGTCCTCAACGTGCGCCGGCCGCACTGAAGCGCTTGGGCCGCGGGTCGCGAGCCAAGCTGTGGCCCGTTGTCATCGCTGACCCGACCGCCATCTCGGCGGGGAATGCCGGGATCCAGAGCATCGCCGCGCCTATCGCCCGACGAATGCACCGTGATGGAGACCAAAAATGAACCAGATCGTCTCCGGTCGCATCGGATCGGGACCGGAGCGCTGTGGGCTAGCCAACAGCGCCAGATTCGCTCCGCCCGGACTCGTGCGCCAGCACAGGTTCAACAGCGGGGACATCGGTCCGATTGGTTATCTTTTCCGAGGGACGCAAGTAGCTTGTGCCTGTACCGTCCCTCCATTTCCAGATTGATACCCTGTCTGCCGCTTTCGGCCAGTCGGAGCTGCAGGAGCCGGAGGCGCCGGACGGTACGCTCCTGCTCGTCGGGATCCATCAAATGGGCAAGCAGCGTCTCCACCTCGCGGATTTCATGGAGGTCCTGCAGCTCCGGAGGCAGGTACCCCGCGTTCTTGAGCAGACGGTAACCCGCACGCAGGTGCTCTGGGACCAAGTGGTCCTCGTCCAGGTTGAGGGGCTTCCCGGCTCCCGGCAGGTCGTCGAATTCGCCTCGCTTGATCGCCTGCAGGATGTGCTGCTCGGCGAGCTGGTCGATGAGCCACATAGATGTCTTTCCGATTGGCGGTCGGATGCAAATTGCCCTTGATTGGTCGATCGAGCCGGCTTGGCGCTCACCCGGGAGAGTACCGCAGAGTTGCATGCGGATCAGTGCGGACACGGGCAGCAACGCCTGCGCGCCGTCGGGGAAGTCTGGACCGCGGTGCGCCTCAGGCGGAGCATAGGCGAGCGAGACGGCCTTGCCCGCCAGTGAGGCGACGGCTAGCATGCCAACACAGGACCGTCGGCAGCGTTCGAAGCACTTGCCGATTGCCCCCTCCTGCCACTGTGCAGGCGGTCACGAGGGAATCATGCCACTGCCCGACACTCGGCCCGATCCGGCCATCAGCGAGGCCCTGGGACTGCTGGGCAAGGATCGTGTCCTTCTGATCGCCCATGACGCAAGCTTCCCATGTGTTGCAGGTAAGGACAGCGGCCGCGGCACCCCTTACGGCGCCGGTGGCCACGCGCTTGCCCGATTCGTGCGCAAGCTCGGCTTCACTGGGCTGCAGCTCGGCCCCCAGGGGCAGACCTCCGCCGGGAACCCCTCCCCTTACGACGGCACCCTCTTCTCCCGAAACGCACCCTCACTGGATCTGGCGTCGCTGGTTGAAGAAGGACTCCTGAGCCGCACGACCTGGGAGCAAATCGTTGCCTGGAACCCTCGCCCCGACGGAGGGCGGGTCGCCCATGAGTATGCGTTTCGAGCCTACGGTCGGGCGGCCGAAGAGATATACCGACGCTTCACGCGGGGGAGGGCACCCCTTCCGTTGGGGGACTCAGACAGCGCTGGAGGCCCGCACGGCCGGACTCCCGCCGCAGATGCACTGGGGTCCCTCGCCGCCTTCCGACACGAGAACGCCTGGCTGCGGGATGACGCCCTCTACGAGGCCCTCTGCCTGGAGCACGGGGCGGTCAACTGGAGGGAATGGCCGACCGGCGGGGAGGCCGCCTATGACGCGATGTTGTGTGACCCGCCGGCGGCGGCGCAGGCACCCTGCGCCGCCCGCCGCGCGGCGCTGGAGGCCAAGTACGCCCAACTCCTCGAGCGCTACGCACTCATTCAATGGGTCCTGCTGCGGCAGCATAAGGCATTCCGGGATCGCATACAGACACTGGGGCTCAAGATCTATGGGGACGTGCAGGTCGGCTTCTCCCTGCGGGACATCTGGAGCCGACAGTCCTTGCTGCTGAAGGGCTACTTGCTGGGGGCGCCCCCGAGCCGCACGAACCGCGAAGGCCAGCCATGGAGCTACCAGGTGCTGGACCCGGCCCAGTACGTCACCACGGAAGGACGCCGCGGACCGGTTGTCGCCTTCCTAACCGAGCGCCTCGGCAAGATGCTGGACGAGTTCGACGGTCTGCGCCTGGATCACCCCCACGGGCTCGTCTGTCCCTGGGTGTATCGAGCAGATGATCCGGATCCCTATCACGCGGTGCAGAATGGCGCCCGGCTGTTCGCTGCGCCCGACCTGCCGCATCACCCGGCGCTGGGCCGCTATGCCATCGTGGCATCGCACCAGCTAAACCGCGACCGCGTACCCTACGCCGACGACTGGGTCCGCGACCTCACCCCCGCGCAGGAGGACCGCTACGCGCTGCTCATGGACGCCCTGGTGGAGCAGGCCCGTACCCGCGGCCGGCAACGGGAGGATATCCTGTGCGAGGTGCTCTCCACCGAGCCCCTGCCGCTGAACCGTGTGCGACGGCGGCACGGCCTGGGCCGCTTCCGGGTCACCCAAAAGGCAAACCTGGATGACCCGGCAGACGTCTATCGGAGTGAGAACGCCTCTCCCGAGGACTGGGTGATGGTGGGCAATCACGACACAGCCCCCATCTGGGCCCTGGCGCGCAGTTGGCAGGGGCTTGAGACCGGTCGCAAGCAGGCGGACTACCTCGCATGGCGCCTAAGGCTTGCCGACCCGCAGCTATTGGCGGCCGATTATCGGCGGCTCGCCCATGCCAAGCTCGCGGAGCTGTTCCTAAGCCCCGCCCGCAATCTGATGGTGTCCTTTGCGGACCTGTTCGGCCTGGAGGAGACCTACAACGCGCCGGGCACGGTGAATGCGAACAACTGGACCCTGCGGATCCCGCCGGACTTCGAGAGCCGGCATCAGGGGCTAAGTCGGGAGGGCCGTGCCTTCAACATCCGGGCGGCGCTGGCCCTGGCCTTGCGGGCGCGACCCGACGTCGGCCGACCCGACTTGATTGGGTGCTTGGAGCAACAGGCGGGCTGGCTGATCGCCGAACAAGCGGGCACTCCAAGGCCCTGAGGAACGATTCAAATATTACCCAACCACTTTCATTCGGCGTAGGGCGCAATAGCGGAGCGTGTTGCGCCATATGGGACCAAGACACGCTATGCGGCGCAATACGGCGATCGCCTGTCGCTCCCTACCGCTCGCCGGGCAGGGAAAGAGTGGCCAAGTTGTTCTTGATCCGTTCCCGGGAGCTTACGGCGACGGCTACGGGGCTTCCGGGACGCGACCCAAGGCCCGTGCCATCAGCCTGTCCCGCAGCATCTCTTCGATATCGCCGACCTTGTCGGTGAGCAGGTTGATCTTGTTGGCCAAGCCCTGGATCTCCGAGTGCGCGCGGCGATTGACGTCGAAGTCGAGCTCGCTGCGGAGCCGATCCTTCTTGTCCTGGCGGTTCTGGCTCATCATGATGATCGGCGCCTGAATCGCGGCCAGCATCGAGAGGAAAAGATTCAGCAGGATGAACGGATAGGGATCCCAGGCTTCCTTGCCCAGCTCCACGTTTACGGCCGCGTAGATGGCGAGTGCGATAAAGCAGGTCATGATGAAGGACCAGGACCCGCCGAAGGCCGCGACATAGTCGGCAACCCGCTCGCCGAAGGTGGCGGCCTCCTCGATCACGTCGTTCGGGTTGCGGGCGGCACGCACCCGCACCAGGTGCTGTGCGGTGTGGAACTGCCGGCCGAGCACGGCCATGAGATCCAGCCCCGCATCGGGTTTGCGTCTCAGCAGTACGGCAATGTCAGTACGGGAGACCTCGATGCATTCCGTCTCCTGGATGGCCCTAGCCTCCGTCTCGTGGACCGTCTGAGCCAGCATGGAGGCAAAGCCGAAGAACTCCCCCTCGGCGGGCTGATCGACGATGACCTCCTGCTGATCGTCGTCGATGGTCGTGACCCGCACCGCCCCCGAGACCAGGATGTAGGCACGGTCACTGGGATCGCCGATCTTGTAGATGCGCTGCCGTGGGGCGAAGCTTCGCAGGTCGACCTGACCGGCAAGGACGGCAAGCTCTTCGTCGTCCAGGAGGGAGAAGAGCGGGACCTTCTTCAAATCATCTGGCGGACAGGCCATTGACTACCTCGCTGAGGGGGACGTGCCCGTGGCGGAAATGTGGGCAGGCATTAGGTACATCCACCCCGACTCGCGTCTGAAGGGCAGGTGCCCTCGAACGACATGCGCACACGGAGTGCCTCGCTGGGGCATGGAGCGTCAGAGTCCTGGGACGCCGGAAGGCCCCCGCCTCACGGCAACGCCCCCGAAAGCCTCCCTGTGCGCTGGGTCCCGGCGGTCCCTGCCGGGATAACGATAGTTCAGGGAACGGCGGGATGCTGCACGCCGTCGTGCCAACGTGGAGCCGGATTACTGCCCGTGACCACCGGTCTCCATGATCTTCTTCAGCTGCTCCTGCTTCTGCTCGATCTGCTGCATGATCTGCCCGGTCTGCGGGTCCTCCTTCTTCATCGCGGCGACCGTGGCGTTCATCAGGGATTCCCGGGCCTTCTGAACCTCCGGATCCTTCAGCGCCTGCATCTGAGCGGTGCGGAAAACGGTCACCTTCTGCTGGTATTCGCTCATGAGCTTCTTGCGTTCATCCGCAGGCGTACTGTTGTTGCTGAGCTTCTCCTCGAGCTTATGCAGAGAATCCATCTCATCCTTCGCACTGGCGCCGCCCGTCGACATCTTCGACAGCATCAGGTCCATGAAAGCCTTTTCCTGCTTCTGCAGCTCAGGATGCGCCTGCATGGTCTTTTGCTGGATCTGAGCGAGACGCTGCTGCAGGCTCATGTACTCCGTGTGGATCTTCTGGACGGCCTCCATCGAGCCCCCTTTTCCCGGCGCGGGGGCCGGTGCGGCGGCGGGCGGCGACGCCGCCTCCACGGCCACAGCGGGGACGAGGGCGGCGACGGCGGCAAGGGTCCACAGCGTCCGGGGGGCGGTGGTGCGGGCAAAGACACGCTTGGCTGAGTTGAATAACTTCACGGGGAAATGCTCTCCTGGTGGGTTGCTAGGACGGCACAGGTGGGTGCCGAATCTGCTTATCGACCCAAAAAAGGTCCGCCCGCATAGTACCTGTTTTCGAAGCGGTTGCGCGACGATCACCAAAGGCCGCACGGCATCTGTCGGCTGCGGCAGCAGGCAGGAAAGAAGAATCGAGCCGCAGAGACGCGAAGAGCGCAGAGAAGAGCGCCCGTTGGCATCGAGCCACCGGGATCGAAGGGGTCTGGTCTGCGGGCCAGCATTGGCGCGCGACCGCCGCGACTTTCGGTAACGGCGGCGGGGCTCTCTATACCTTCGCCGAGAACCGCAGGGGCAGGCCCCGCAGACGTTGGCCCGTGGCAGCAAACAGGGCGTTGGCCACGGCAGGTGCGATGGCCGGGATCGCAGGCTCGCCGACACCCGTTGGGCGCTCCGCGGACGGCACGATGTGGACCTCCACATGGATGTTGGGAATCGCGTAGGGCGGCTTGGCCGCCACTTCGACGGAGGCCCGATCCACGCCATTGACGACCATCCGCTTCTCGAACGCGGTGCCGGTGGTAATCGACTGCCCGACGATCCGGCGCTGCGAGACGACGGGCCGACCGGATCCCTCCAGCCCCGCCAGCAGGTGATGCAGGTACAGGGGGCGGTACCAGCCGGCGCGCACGTCGTCCTCCCGGGTCCACTACAGCTTCAAGCGATATGCCGCTCCGACCCCTCGGGGAAGGTACAGGCCGAGGGTCGAGCCCGCGCTGGCTGCTAACCCCTTGATCAGGAAATCGCGGCGGCTCAGGTTCTCGATTCCGTGCGTGTCCATAGCATTACAGGGAGTTGATCAGGCGCGGACCCGACCGGCTACTCCGCCGGCTCCAGGCCGAGGGCAAAGCCCTGCTGCACCCTCTTGATGAGCTCGGGGAAGACGTCCTCGTAGTCGCCGACGATGCCCACATCCGCGCTCTTGAAGATATTTGCGTGGGCGTCGTGGTTGATGGCGACGATCTTGTTGGACTCCGACATACCCATCACGTGCTGGATCGCCCCCGAGACGGCCACCGCGACATAGACGCGCGGACGCACTGTCTTGCCGGTTTGGCCGATCTGGCGGGCATAGGGCGCGAAGCCGTTGTCCACCGCCTGGCGGGTGGCGCCCCACTCGGCGTTCAGTCCTTGCTGCCTCAGGGCCTGGGCCAGGTCCCTCACCATCTGCAGGCCGTCGAATTCCCCGCATGGGCGGCCGCCGGTGACGAAGATGTCGGCGTTGAAGAGGGCTTGGCCGCCGCCCTCCTCCCGCACGGTCTCCAGGATCTCCGCGAGAAAGTCCTCCGCCTCGAGCTGCGGCCGAAACAGGGTGGCCTCGCCCTTGCGCGACCCGTCCGGAGGCAAGGGCTTGAAGGTCCCCGGACGCGCCGTGGCGATCTGCGGGCAGGTAAAGCCGACGATCGTGGCCAGCTTGCTCTCCCCGTAGGTGGGTCGAATGGCCTCCAGCACCGGGTACAGGATCTGCTTCTTGCGCCGGTAGACGTACTCGCCCACCTCTAGGCTCGTGCAGTCGGCGGTGACCCCCCCATGCAGCCGGGTAACAATGCTCGGCGCGAGCTCCCGCCCGGAGGTGGTGGCTGCGAAGAGGGCAATCTCCGGCCGCATCTCCGTGGCCACCTGAGCAATGATGCGGGCGAAGGGGAGAATGCGGTACTCGGCGAGTCGCGGATCGTCGATCAGGATCGCCTCGTCCGCCCCGCGGGCGATGACCTCCTCTGCGGCCTGCCTGGCCCCATGCGCGATCACCACGGACATGACCCGGGTTTCGAGCTGGTCCGCGAGACGCCGCGCCGGGGCCAGGATCTCCAGGGACGAGGCCGCGGGGCGCGTGTCATGCATCTCCACCCAGGTCAGGATGCCCCGGGCGCCTTCGCGAAAGTCGATCTTAGTGTAGCCGGCACGCTTGCCGCGGGCGGCATCCGCCGACGCCTCCTCGTCCTGCAGGACGCGGGGAAGCTCGAAGGAAACCGGTGGCCGATCGATCTTCGCACAAAGGTCGTCCACCAGCTCGGCCGGGGTGTCGCCAACGGCGAAGGCGACGGGCGGGCGGTGCCGCTCGATGTTGACGACCTTGGCCACCAGGGTCGGTGAGCCATCCAGCCCGACCCGGTCCGGGCTGACGCCGATGTCCGCCAGGTCCAGCTTCTCGATGTCCACCTGCTTGGCGCGCATGGTGCCCGCCAGCGAGGGACGCCGCGCCGGGATGGCGGTCGGGGCGATGGAGACCAGGCAGGGGAGCGGCAGCTTGAGCGACTGGTAGCCGCCCTCGATGATGCGGCGCACGACCAGGTGATCCCCCGCCAGGTCCACCTTCTCGACAAAGGTTGCCTGGGGGATCCCGAGGTTCTCCCCCACCTGGGAGGGCACGTGCGCGGTGTCCCCGTCGCTGGTCTGGCGGCCGGCGAAGACGATAAAGGGGTCCGGGCCGTCTTTGTGGAAGCCGAGCTTCCGCAGGGCCGACCCAAGGCAGAGCCCCGTGACAAAGGTGTCGGAGCCGCCCAGACGGCGGTCCGAGAGCAGGACCGCGCGGTCGAACCCCATCGCCAGCGCCTTGCGCAGGGACTGCTCGAAGCTGGCGGGCCCCATGGAGAGCACGATCAGCTCGGCGTCCGGTACCTGGTTTTTGATCTGCAGGGCCTGCTCCAGGGCGAAGGAGCAGTCCACGTTGATGATGGACTTGGCCTTGGTGCGGTCCATCAGTCCGTCGGGGCCCATCCGCATCTCGGAGGGGACCGGCACCTGCTTCATCAGGCTGATGATCTTCAGTGTCATGATCGTCTCAGAAGGCCTCGTACTCCGGGCCATCGCCGCCATAGGGCGTGATCCACTCGATGTTGCGCAGGGGGTCCTTGATGTCGCAGGTCTTGCAGTGCACGCAGTTGCCCGGGTGCAGCTTCAGATCCTTCTCGCCCGTCCTGGGATCGGTAGCGATCTCGTAGACCTCCGCTGGACAGAAGTGCTGGCAGGGTCCACCGTACTTCGGGATGCAGACCGTCCGGCATTTCTCCCGGTCCCGCACAAGCAGGTGGCAGGGGGCGTGCTCGTCGTGCTTGGTCCCCGAATAGAAGACGTCCGTCGCCTTGTCGAAGGTCAGCTTCTTGTCGAAGACCAGCTGGTCCCGGAACCGCTCGCGGAACCCGCGGGCCACCTCGGAGAGGGCCTCCAGCCGGTCGCAGTCCTCCTCCATCACATAACGGCCGGACAGCGACAGACCGCGGCCGCCGGTCACCAGCTGCGCCGCGAAGTGCATCGCCCCCAGGAAGAGGTTGCGCTTGAACCCTTGGCGGAAGTTGCGGACCCGGTGCAGATCCCGGTGCGCAGGGCTGTCCTTGAAGCGGGCCTCGTAGCCGGCGAGGGCCGCGCCTGAGGTGTCGTCCCGAGCCAGGGCCTCGTCCACGGTCTTGGCGGCGAGCATGCCGGATTGGATCGCGAGGTGCACGCCCTTGAGGCTCGGCAGGCTCACCAGGCCCGCCGAGTCCCCCAGCAACATCCCCCCGTCCGCATAGAGGCGGGGCATCGCGAACAATCCCCCCTCGGGGATCGTCTTGGCACCGTAGCGGATCAGCCGCCCTCCGTCGAGGAGCTTGGCGACGAAGGGGTGGCGCTTGTAGATCTGAAAGGCATGGTGAGGGTCGAACCCCGGGTCGATGGAATCGAGCCCCACCACCAGGCCGAGGGCGACCTGGTTGTTGCCGTACCCGTAGATGAATCCGCCGCCGAACTGGCGGGAGCTGAGGGGATGGCCCATGGTGTGGATCACCTCCCCGGCAGGCAATGTCCCCTCGGGCACGGACCACAGCTCCTTTACACCGATGGAGTAGACTTGAGGGTTGCGGCCCTGGTCGAGCCTGAGCCGGCGGATCAGCCCTTTCGCCAGGTGACCCCGCGACCCCTCCGCGAGCAGGGTCACGCGGGCGCGGATGTCCGTGCCGGGCTGATAGTTCTCCTGTGGCTTGCCCTGCTCGTCGACCCGGTGTCTCCGGTCCGTACGCCGACCACCCGGTCACCCTCGTAGAGCAGGCTGTGACCACTGAAGCCCGGGTACACCTGGACCCCCTTGCTCTCGGCGATCTCCGCGAGCCAGCGGGTCAGTCTGCCCAGAGAGGCGACTTGGTACCCGCTGTTTCCCATGTAAGGGGGGTGGAACGGCAGCGCAAAGGCGGAGCGGGCGCTCAGGAAGACCATCCGGTCCGCGGTGACGGGTGACTCGAACGGAATGTCCTTCTCCTGCACGTCCGGCAGCAGCTCCCGCAGGGCGGAGGGATTGACCACAGCCCCCGATATGCTATGGGCACCGATCGTAGAGCCCTTTTCGATCAGCAGGATGTCCCGTTGCGCGCCCGCCGCGCGGCAGAGATCGGCCAGATGAATGCCGGCAGCCAGCCCCGCCGGACCGCCGCCGACGATCAGGATGGCTACATGGATGAGTTCGCGCTCCACCGTGTTCTCGCTCCTTCCCCGCCATCTTTAGGACGGGCTTAAATCGGCTCCCCGCGCTCACCGCCGCTGACGGGCAATCCCGTTCGAGGGAGGGCGGCAGCAACGGGGTATCCGCAATATTGGAATATAGTAATGCTGCTAAAGGCTATCTGCACGCCGGGAACCTGGCCACACGCTCAGTGACGGTTGACGACCAATTGAAACACCTTCGTTTGGCGCCCTTCTGACTAGAGCGGGAAATTTCCTTCTCTTGGCTAAGCGTTTGAGCGCCCCCTCGCGATGAACCTCCTGCTCCTTCCCCCTCTGAGCGGGAAGGATAGGGATGGGGGTGGGCGCCGAAGGATGCACAACCGCCTCCATTAGCTCCCAAACCCCCTCCTAACCTGCCCCCTGCCAGGGGGAGGAACTGCGGGCAAAAGCGGCCGCTCTATGTAGAGTTGTCTTGAACGGCCCTTAATCCAAACAGGGTCCTCTTGCCGTCGCCGAGGGCGTCATCGGCGCAAGGTCTGTTAGCATTGGCGGACGGTCTGCCCATGGATCGCGCTGGGCCCGGCGTGACTGCCTGCGGCGGACACCCCACATCGACTCCGGGGCAGGAGGTGTCGAGTGCCGCACCGCATCCCCCGCCCCTCCGGGAAGACAAAGGTCCACGCAAGAGGGGTGTATACCAAGCGCGCATCACTTTCTCGATGCGCAAGCGTATAGCTCCGTATGGCCAAAACGCCCCGAGATCTCTTATGTCCTGCGGTCACCCGACCGCAGCGGAGCCAAGACCCCCGGCCTACAGGGCGAAACCGTTCTCGTCAACATTCGTCATCCAGCCAGCTCGTTAGCCTGGATTCTGGTCATTTCGCACAGACTCGGGTATAAAGCACAGCAAGGTCTGTCGCTGCGAGCCGCTGTGCTTGAA
>Ga0307440_1000432_pt1 | contig 20555 bp, 16 predicted proteins | sample SalMarWE160410MG_FD_202150 | JGI IMG/M metagenome (GOLD analysis project Ga0307440, IMG submission 202150) | Salt marsh sediment microbial communities from the Plum Island Ecosystem LTER, Massachusetts, United States - WE1604-10 | ecosystem: Environmental > Aquatic > Marine > Intertidal zone >... | reverse complement strand
ACAACCAGTTCGTGATCCGCGCCCCGCGGCGCGACGAGCTGGCCGAGCACCTGTCCCGCTCCGGGGTGGGAACCGCGGTCTATTACCCGGTGCCTTTCCACCTGCAGGGCTGCTTCAAGGAGCTGGGGTACGCCGAGGGCGACTTCCCGCACGCCGAGAAGGCCGCCCGCGAGGTCCTGGCCGTGCCGATCTACCCCGAGCTCACCCGCGAGCAGCAGGCCTACGTGGTGGGGAGGATCGGGGAGTTCTACCGCTCCTAGGCGAACGGGTGGCTGCCGTCTGGGCCCGCATCCGCGATTGGCTCGGGCGGCGCCGCTTCGTCCGGGCCGTCGCCGTCCTGGCGGGAGGGACCGCCCTCGCGCAGGTCCTGTCCGTCCTCGCGGCCCCCGTCCTCACCCGGCTGTACACGCCCGGAGACTTCGGCCTCCTGGGCGTGTTCGCCTCCATCCTCACGATCCTGTCGGTGGTGGCGTCCGCCCGCTACGAGGGGGCGATACCGCTGCCCTTCTCGGATGCCGGGGCGGCCAACCTGCTCGTGCTCTCCGTGGGGCTCGCCGTGGTCGTCGGCGGCCTGGTCGCGCTGCTCACCGCGGTGGCCGGCGGCACGGTGCTGGGCTGGCTCAACGCCACGGCCCTGCGGCCGTATCTGTGGCTCTTGCCGCTGGCGGTGTTCGGAGCGGGACTCTACCAGGCGCTCAACTACTGGGCGATACGCAAGAAGGCCTACGGTCCCATCGCCCGTACGAGCGTGAGCCGGACCGGATCGCAGGTGGTGGCCCAGGTGGGCATCGGCGCGGTCTCCTCGGGCCCCCTGGGCCTCCTGGTCGGCCAGTTCCTGGGGCAGGTGGGCGGGAGCGGCAGCCTCCTCCGGCTGGTGTGGAAGGAGGACCGGGGGCTCCTCCGGCGCGTGTCGGCCTCCCGCATTCGGTCGATGGCCCGTCGATACCGGCGGTTCCCGATCTACCTCATGGGGGCTTCGTTCCTGAATCGGGCCGGCCTCCAGCTCCCGTCGCTCCTCCTGGTGGCCCTGTACGATCCCAGGGTGGCGGGCTGGTTCGCCCTCGGGCAGAAGGTCATCGCCGTGCCCATGCGGCTGATCGGCACGTCGGTCGGCCAGGTCTACCTGGGGGAGGCCGCCCCCCTGGCCCTGGAGAGTCCGGGGCGGCTGAAGAACCTGTTCCGGAGGACCGTCCTCCACCTGGCGGTGTTGGCGATCCTGCCCGCGCTCCTCCTCATGGTGGTGGGACCGCCCCTGTTCGGATTCGTATTCGGGCACGAGTGGACCGAGGCCGGGGTGTACGCGCGCCTCCTGGCCCTCATGTTCCTCCTGCAGTTCGCCGTGACGCCCGTGTCCCAGACCCTGAACCTCCTGGAGAGACAGGACCTCCAGCTCCGGTGGGACGTGAGCCGGGGCGTGCTCGCCGGTGGTGCGCTCGTCGCCTCGGCCGTGGTCGGCGCCCCCGCCCGCGTCGCCATCGGCGCTTACGCCGTGGCCATGGCGCTGGCCTACGCTCAGCTCTACTGGATGTCCTGGCACGCGCTCCAGGAACGCATCGGATCGAGGCAGGAGACGCGCGGGTGACCGCCACCTTCGTCCACGTGGTGCTGAATCCGTTCACGCACGACGCCCGCGTCCTGCGGGCCGCGTCGCTGGGGATGGAGCTGGGCGGACGGGTGTCGGTCCTCGCCATGCACGGGCCGGGGCTCGCCGAGAGCGAGCGCGTCGACGGCCTGGAGGTGCGGCGCTTCGGCCTCGCGAGCCGGTCGCTCCCCAGGAGGCGCGCCTGGCAGATGCTCAAGTACGCGGAGCTGGCGGCGCGAATGACCGCGGCCGGCGCCCGGATCCGTCCCGACCTGGTGCACGCGCACGACCTGAACGCGCTCCCCATCGGGTGGGCGATCGCGCGGCTGACCGGCGCGCGGCTGGTGTACGATTCGCACGAGCTGTGGGCGGACCGCTCACCGGGCGGGAACCGGCCCGGCTGGTTCACACGGACCGGGATCCGGGCCGAACGCTTCTTCGGGCGCCGCGCCGACGCCGTGATCACCGTGTCGGACGGGATCGCGCACCTCATCGAGCGGGACGCCGGCCTCCGGGTGGCGGGCGTGATTCGGAACCTCCCCGAGCCGGCGCCGCCGTCCGCGGACTCGGAACGCGGCGGGCCGCTCCGGCGGGCGCTCGGCGTGGGCCCCGACGCTCCCGTCCTCCTCTACCAGGGCGGCCTGCATCCGGGCCGCGGCCTCGGGGTGCTGGTGGAGGCGATGGCCCGCCTTCCGCGCGGTCGGACCACGCTCGTCTTCCTGGGCGCCGGCTCCCTCCGCCCCGAGCTGGAGGCGCGGGCCGGGGACCTGTCGCTAGGCGGGGACGTCCGCTTCCTGGACGCGGTGCCGCCCGGCGAGCTCGCGGCGTGGACGCGCGGCGCCACCCTGGGGCTCCATCCCATCGAGGACCGGAGCCTCAATCATCGCCACTGCCTGCCCAACAAGCTGTTCGAGTACATTCAGGCGGGCGTCCCGGTGCTGGTGAGCGACCTGCCGGAGATGCGCCGCGTGGTCGAGGAGTACGGGGTGGGCGAGACGTGTCCGCCCGGCGATCCAGCGGCCCTGGCCGAGCGGATCGGAGTGATGCTGTCCGATCCGACCCGGCTGGCCACGTACCGGCGGAACACGGTCCGCGCGGCGTCCGAGCTCAACTGGAACCGCGAGAAGAGCCGGCTGGCGGCCGTGTATCGGCGCCTGCTGGAAGAGCCCGGCGGGGAGGACCCGTGAAGATCGTCAGCGTGGTGGGAGCCCGTCCGCAGTTCATCAAGGCCGCCGTGGTCTCCCGGGCCCTCAGCGAGCGGACGGGTTTCACAGAAGTGCTCGTGCACACGGGCCAGCACTATGACGCGGACATGTCGGATGTGTTCTTCGAAGAGCTCGACATCCCGCGGCCCGACAGGGCGCTGGGCGTCGGATCGGGTACGCACGGCGTGCAGACCGCCCGCATGCTCGAACGCCTCGAGGCGGCGCTGGTGGAGGAGGCCCCCGACGCGGTCCTCGTGTACGGAGACACCAACTCGACTCTGGCTGGCGCACTGGCGGCGGCCAAGCTCCACGTGCCCGTGGCGCACGTGGAGGCCGGCCTGCGCTCCTTCAACCGGGCCATGCCGGAGGAGGTGAACCGCGTCCTCACCGACCACGTCTCCGAGCTCCTGCTGGCGCCCACCGAGACGGCCGTCCAGAACCTTCTCGGCGAGGGCATCGAGCCGGGCCGGATCGAGCGCGTGGGGGACGTGATGTACGACGCGGCCCTCCACTACGCGGGACGGGCGGACCACAGCCGCATCCTGGAGCGCCTGGGCCTGGAGGAGGGCGGCTACATCCTGGCCACCGTGCACCGCGCCGAGAACACGGATGACCCCGCCAGGCTGGAGGTGCTCGTGGAGGCGCTGTGCCGGGTCGGAGAGCGGGTGCCGGTCGTGCTGCCGCTCCACCCCCGGACGCGGGGGGCCCTGGAAGGACTGAGCCTGCTGGAGGCCATGGGCGCCGGGGTGCGGCTCGTGGATCCCGTGGGGTACCTGGACATGATCCGGCTCGAGCGCGCGGCCGCCCTCATCGCCACGGACTCGGGAGGCGTCCAGAAGGAGGCGTTCTTCCACGGCGTCCCCTGCGTGACGCTGCGCGACGAGACCGAATGGGTCGAGCTCGTGGAGCTGGGCTGGAATCGACTGGCGCCGCCCACCGGCGTCGACCGGGTGGCCAGCGCGCTCGAGGAGGCTCTCGGGAGTCGGGGACGTTCGGGAGAGCCGTATGGGGATGGCCGTGCGGGCCCCTCCGTGGTCCGGGCTCTCGAGGAGCACTTCGGAGTAGCGTGAGCTCGAGGAAGGCGGTGCACCTGACATCGGTCCATCCGCCCGGGGACGTGAGGGTGGCCTGGAAAGAGTGTCGGAGCCTGGCGGAGGCCGGATACGAGGTCGTGCTGGTGGCGCCGCCGGCCGCCGGTGGTCCCGGGGCCACGGACCGGCCGGCGTGGTTGCCCCCCGGGGTGCGGCTGAGGGAGGTGCCGCGGGCGGCCAGCCGCTCGCACAGGATCCTGCGCACCGTCCCGGCCGTGTATCGGGCGGCGCTCTCCGAGGCGCCCGCCATCTACCACCTGCACGATCCCGAGCTCCTGCCCGTGGGGCTGCTTCTCCGTTTGCATGGCCATCCGGTGGTGTACGATGTGCACGAGGACGCGCCCCGGCAGATGCGCGCCAAGCCCTGGATTCCGGGTCCGCTCCGGCCGGTGGCCGCCGTCCTCACCGGGGCGGCCGAGCATATCGCCGCACGGTGGCTGTCCGGGATCGTGGTGGCCAACCCCGTCAGCGTGCCGCGGTTTCCTCCCGCGACCACGGCACTCGTGCGCAACTTCCCGCGGGTGGACCCCTCGGCGGCCGAGCCCCCTCCGTACGAGGGCCGGCCCGCCGATGTCGTGTACGTGGGAGCGTTGAGCGCGAGTCGCGGCCTGGACGTGATGCTGGAGGTGGCCCGCCGGCTGCCCGGCGCCTCCGGCGGCGGCCCCGGTGAGGGCTCCGGCGGCGCCTCCGGCGCGCGCCTGCTCCTGGCGGGGCGGTTCGCGCCACCCTCGCTCGAGGAGCGGGCCCGCGGCACGCCCGGCTGGGAGCGCTGCGAGTACCTGGGTTGGCTTCCCAACCCGGAGGTGACACGGGTCTTGGGCGGGGCCCGCGTAGGCCTGGCGGTGCTCCGTCCGACCCCAGCCTACCGGGAGGCCTACCCGACGAAGATGTTCGAGTACATGCTGGCGGGGGTGCCGGTCGTGGTCTCCGATTTTCCCCTGTGGCGCGACGTGGTGGAGGACGCGGGCTGTGGGGTGCTCGTCGACCCGGACCGGCCCGACCAGGTGGTCAGGGAGGTGACCTGGCTCCTCGAGCACGAGAGGGAGGCGGCCGAGATGGGCCGCCGCGGTCGGCACGCGGTCCTGGAGCGGTACAACTGGGCGCCAGAGGCGCGTAAGTTGTTGGACCTGTATTCGGCCCTGGGAGGAGACGCCGGGTGAGAGCGAAGCGCATCGAAGCCGTGGGACGGGTGCGGAGCGCGAGGATCTTCCTCCTTCTCTTCGGCTGCCTGCTCCCGGCCGGCTGTCATGCCCAGTCGCTGCGGACGTCGGTCGTCCGTGAGGCGTATCATCGGACCGTCGTCCGGTCGCGCGATTCGACGCCGCCCTCCGACAACCTGGACGGCTCCATCGTGTGGCAGGAGGCCTACGTCCTCCAGTCCCTGGTGGACATGTATCGGGCCACCGGCGACACCTCCTACCTGTCCACGTTCGTGCGTCGGGCCGATGCGGTCGTCCGCGCGCGGGACGACGTGGCGGGGAGGAAGGAGTGGGATGGCGGCGAGCGGATCGGCTGGCAGACGGCCGACGGATACACGTTCGGCGGGCCCATCGTCCTCGACGACGCGCACGGCGAGCCCGCGCTCCGCGTGCGTGCGGTCCACATCTCGGACAACGATTCCACGCGAATCGAAGTCACCAGCTCCGACGGTGTCCACTACGCGCTCCGGGTCACGAACACGGCGGAGCGGGGACGGCCCGCCGAGCGCACGTACCGGGATCTCACCCAGGAGACGGCGGAGCGGATGATCGATGGCGATCTGACGCCGGAGGACTGGATCGAGGTGACGGTGGTCGGACCCCACGCCCCCGCCGTCACCGATCACCCGCTCCTGTTCCAGGCCGACCGCGCGGTGCTGTCCACCTTCCACGACGCCTTCATCATGATTCCGTTCACGCGCTTCGCCAGCGTGGTGCTGCGCGACAGCGTGAAGGGCTTCGAGGCGCCCGCCCGCAGGTACGCGGCCATGGCGGACACGATCTTCCGCCTCAATCGGCCCTACTGGGTGGACCGGGGCGACTACGGCTTCTACCGCATCGAGCCGTCCGCGCCCTTCTGGATGGCCGGCATGGCGGCGCCCACGAACGTGCAGAGCGCCAACGGCCTGTACCTGCTGGACCTGGCCCGGGCGACCGGTGACACCGCCGCTCGCCGTCGGGCCGATCAGCTCCTCGGGCTGATCCGCCGCATCAGCCGGGTCACGCCGGATGGGACCTACTCGTTCCCCTATCTGTTCCTGGAAGGCAACACGGGCTGGGGGCCCGGGACGGGCGTGCCGAGGCCGCAAGGAAGCATCTACGCCAGCTACCGTGGCCGCGACGCCGTCGACGACGCGTCCCACGGGGCGTGGACGGGCCAGTTCGTGTGGACGGCGCACGAGGCTGGCCTCGGGCTCACACCGGCGGAGATGGCGCGCTGGAGAGCCACGGCGGCGGCGATGCTTCCGCCCGCGGGCGCCGCGGGGCTGCGGGTTTCCGTCCGGCTCCCGGGCGGGGCCGACGCCAGCGGACCCGGACGGTTCGACTACACGGCGCCCACCTGGGCCCTGTTCGCCGTGGGAGGCGACTCGACCCTCGCCGTCCGCGCGGCCCGACTCTACGGGGAGCGATTCGGCGACTCGGGCAGCTCGGTCGTCCAGCTGGGGTGGGCCCGGCTCGCATGGCTCGCCAGGGCCCTCGAGAAGCCGTCCCGGTGACGACCGCCGACGCGACCGTCCGGTCCGGCGAGCCGGTACGGGAGGCCGGGTGGATGCTGGACTACCGGACCGCGCTGGCGCTCACCTTCACGGTCGGGTTCGTGGGCCTCTCGATTCCCTACGGCGTGCCCCTGTACGCACCGCTGGCCGCCTACACATTCCTCTGCCTGATGGCCACGAGACGCCTGGAATTCCCGGTCAACGCCGGGGTGCTGCTCGTGGCGCTGGCCGTGGCCTTCTACCTGCTCGGGCTCCTGAGGAGCGACCGGTTGTGGGGTCAGAACGTAGGCGACCTCAGGAACCTCGTGGGCGTGGCCCTCACGCTGCCGGCCCTGGCGGCGCTCTCGGAGCGCTCCGACTTCGACGTGTTTCGGGCCCGGCTGGCGGCGCTGTGTGCCTGGCTCCTCGGGCTGATCGGCGTCGTGGCCCTGGCCAAGTTCGCGCTCCTCACGCGGGGCATCAGGGTCGGGGCCTTCACATCGCCCGCCGGAACCTACCCGTGGGGCAGTTCCCTGGTCGCCGATTACAACTTCTTCGCCTTCGGCATGCTGGTGGGGACTCTCTCGTGTCTCTTCCGGCAGGCCAGGATCGACGCCGGCTTCGAGCGGACGGTCCTCCGGACGCTGGCCGTGGTCACCGTGGTGGCCGGGATTCTGTCCAGCTCGCGCCGCTACTGGGTCGTGGCCGCCCTGGGTCTCCTGCTCCTCCTCGGATACGGGGCGTTCCGGCTCCTGGGGGCCGCCGTGCGGGTGAGCCGCGGCCGCATGTTCCTGCCCCGGCTCGCGGTGTGGATCGGGACCGCGCTCGTGCTGGCGGGGACGGGCTACCTGGGGTGGAGAGTGGCGACCTGGGGCGTGTCGGCCGACGCCTTCCAGGTGCTGTTCGTGCGGCTGTCGACGTTGCAGACCGGCACGGGGAGCTTCTCCTCCCGCACGGAGCGCTGGCGGCTGGCGGCTCGCATGGTCGAGGACGCGAGCCCGTGGCAGCTCCTCTTCGGCCAGGGCTTCTCCTACATCCACCGCTTCGCCCTGCACTTCGGCGTCCCCGGTGGAGAGGACTACCCTCACAATCCGATCCTCTCGGCGATCCTCTACTCGGGGATACCGGGCGGGCTCGTCGTCGTGACCCTCATCGTCGGAGCCCTGGCCGGCTACGCGAGGCGGTGGGCGCGTGATAAGTTCTTCCTCGCCCTGTTCGTGTGCGGGCTCCTGTTCATCCTTCCCAGCGAGAACAGCATGTTTTCGGTGAAGTTCTTCCCCCTCCTGCTCCTGCTGCCGTGGATGATGCCCGGGCGCGCTCGACCCGCTGCCGGGGCGAGGCTCGCGCAGGGAGTGGTCGGCTGATGCCGCGGGTCCGGCGCAGGGCGCTCGGAGTCGGCTTCGCGCTGGCGTGTGGGCTCGGTATCGCCCTGGCGGCGGCCGGATGCGGCGAATCTCCGCTAGCGCCTCCCAGGCTCCTGGGCATTTTCACACCGATCGGCGATTCCGGCGTCGAGGTCCGCATCCAGGACCAGGGCATCATGGACCGGGACGCGTCCACGATGTGGTACGACCAGTACTCGATCACGGCTCCCGACCTGGGGCCCGAGGACGACCAGGGCGTGCCGTTCGTCGAGGTGAACGGCCAGCTCTACTACCATCCCGTCAAGATCGCTCAGCGAGGGCTGCGCTTCCTGTGGACGTTCGGGCAGACGGGCGACTCCACGTACCTGGATTACGCCTACCGCTTCGCGGCCCGACTGCGGGCCACGGCGGATGTGTCGAGCGATGGAGCCCGCTTCTACCCTTATCCGTACGATTTCTACCTGCACCACTTGTCCAGCGAGCGGATGAAGGCTCCGTGGTACAGCGGGATGGCACAGGGGCAGGCGCTGTCTTTCTTCGTTCGGCTGTACCGGCTCACGGGCGATCCGTCCTATCGGAAGGCGGCCGACAGCACGTTCGCCACTTTCCTGACGCCCAAGACGCCCGAGGGTCACCCCGATCGGTTCGTCGCGCACGTGGACAGCTCCGGCTACTACTGGGTGGACGAATACCCGATGGTCCGCCAGAACAACGACACACTGAACGGCTTCATCTACGGCGTGTTCGGGTTGTACGAGTACTGGCGGCTCAGCGGTGACCCGACGGCCCGCCAGCTGGTGCTGGCGTCGCTCACCACGCTGCGGGCCTACCTGCCCGCGTTCCGCGTGCAGGGCGAACCCAGCTACTACTGCCTGCGGCACCGGGTCCAGGACCCCGCGTACCACGAGGTGCATGTCCAGGAGCTGCACCAGCTAGCGCTGATGTCAGGCGATGTCTACTTCCAGCAGATTTCCAACCTCTTCCACCGCGATCACGGGTGAGGGTCGTCTACCTGCACCCGTACTTCAACTGCTTCGACGCCCTGGAAGCCGCCGTCGGGACCGAGGAGTCGTGAGTCGGTGACGGGAGGCTGGGCGTACCCCGGGAAGCGCTGGCTGGACGTGGCGGGTAGCCTCGTCGGCCTCGTCCTCACGCTGCCCCTGACGGTCTTGATCGCGCTGGCCATCAAGCTGGAGGACCGGGGCCCGGGCCTCTACGTGCAGGACCGGCTGGGATACGGCGGCGAGCCCTTCCGGCTCCTCAAGTTCCGGAGCATGGTGGTGGGGGCCGACCGCATGGCGGATGGGTACCGGATCCGGCGCGGGGACGAGCGAATCACGCGGGTCGGACGCATCCTCCGCCGGTTCAGCCTGGACGAGCTGCCCCAGCTCGTCAACGTGCTCCGGGGCGAGATGAGCCTCGTGGGACCCCGACCGGCTCTCCTCAGGGACCTGGAGCGTTACTCGGAGCGGGAGCGGCGACGCCTGGACGTGAGGCCCGGAATCACGGGGCTTGCACAGATCTCGGGCCGCGCGTCCATTCCGTGGCGTGAGCGCATCTCGTACGATCTCGACTACGTCGATCGTGCCAGCTTCCTCCTGGACCTCAAGATCCTCGCGACCACGGTGGCCCGTCTGTTTGCCGAGCGCGACGTGTACCCCTCGCAGGACCCCTGGACTCCGGACGCGACCGGGGACGGCAGTCCGGACTCCGACGGTGACGCCCGTGGCTGAGGGGCCGCGGTCACCGGCCGAGGACGTCGTCCGCCAGGCCAACGAGGCGCTCCTGGTCCTGGAGGATCGCCTGACGTCCGGCTTCGAGGGGCCCGGGCGACCGGTGACCTTCATCCTGGGACCGCCCCGCACGGGCACGACGCTCATCAGCCAGCTCCTGGCGGACCGCGGGGGCTTCGCGTACGTGAGCAACTTTCTGGCCCGCTTCTGGTTGGCGCCCTACGTGGGCTCCCGACTGGAGCAGGAGGTCGGCGTGCGGGAGGTCCGTCCGCGCTCCACCTACCGGTCGCGATCGGGGGCCACGCGCGGTCCCGCGGAACCCCACGAGTTCACCTTCTTCTGGAACCGGTGGTTCGAGCTCGGCCAGGTCACCCAGAAGCTGGGGCCCGCCGAGCTGGAACGGGTGGACGCGGCCGGCCTGGCCCGGTCGGTGGGGGCCCTGGAGGCGGCCTGGGAGCGGCCGGTCGTGTTCAAGAACAGCTTCTGGTGCAATTTCCAGGTGGCCTTTCTGGCCGACCTGTTCCCGGGCTCGGTGTTCGTGCGCTGCCGGCGGGCGCCGGAGTGGGCCGCCCAGTCCATCGCGCTCAGCCGCGAGGCGCTGCTCGGGTCGCGGGAGCGCTGGTGGTCCATGAAGCCGGCCGAGTTCCCGCGTCTGCGCGACCTGCCCTGGTGGGAGCAGATCGCCGGCCAGGTGGCCTTCACCGAGCGCGAGCTGTCGCGGAGCCTGGCCGCCCTGGCTCCGGAGCGGGTGGTCGAGGCCCCCTACCTGGAGGTCTGCCGCGACCCGCGCGGGTTCGTGCAGCGGGTGGCCGAGGCCGTGCGGACCGCCGGGGGCGAGCTGCCACCGCCGGCCGCGCTGCCCGAGGGGTTCGAGCCCACCAACGAGGCGCGGATCGACCCGCGGGACGTCCGCCGCCTCGAGGAGGCTCTGGAGCGCTTCTCCTCCGGGGAGCCGGACTGATGGGGAAGGCGGGAAGGGCGGGCGAGACGGGGACGGCCGAGGTCCTCACGCTCGCGGAGGACCGCGAGCGCTGGGAGGCGGTCGTGGCGGAGTCGCCCGACACCGACGTGTACTTCACCGCCGGCTACTACGGGACGTTCGAGGCGTACGAGGACGCCGGGGCGCGCATGTTCGTATACGAGGAGGGAGGCGACCGGGCGTGCTTTCCCTTCTTCCTGCGCCGCATCGGGGAGGAGGATCTGTTCGACGCCACCACGGCCTACGGCTACGGCGGCTTCCTGGTGCCGGAACGCCGACGCGGCGACGCGTCGTACGCCGAGGGCCTGACGGCCGCCCTGGACGATTACTACCTGCGGGCGGGGGTCGTGTCCGAGTTCGTGCGGTTCCATCCCGTGCTCCGCACGCAGACGTTCGCGCCGGTCGAGACGCACTTCGTACAGCCCACGATCGCGGTCGACACGACGGCCGGACCCGGGGAGATCTGGGAGCGCTACAGCGGATCGCAGCGGCGCGCCGTGCGCAAGGCCAGGCAGGCGGAGCTCGCGTTCGAGATTCGATCGGGGGCCTCGGCCGCGCCGGGCTGGCTCTCGGAGTTCTCGGACCTCTACCTTCGGACAATGCGGCGCGTGGGCGCCGCCGAGTGGTACCTGTTTCCGGAGACCCTGCTCGAGGAGCACGCACGGCAGATGGGCGGCCACGTTCTGCAGGTCTCGGTGCACGCCGATTCGGGCATGGTGGCCGGTGCGCTGCTCTTGTCCTGGAACGGCCATCTGCATTACCACCTTGGCGCCTCCGAGGCCGACGCGCTCCACCTTCGGCCCAACAACTGGCTCTTCCACCGCGTGATCGAGTGGGCCCACGAGAACGGATACGCGAGCTTCCACCTGGGAGGCGGCGTGCACGGCGAGGACTCGCTGTACCGATTCAAGCGCGGCCTCGATCCGACCGGTCGGTGCGAGTTCCACGTCGGACGGCGTATCATCCAGCCAGAGGTCTACCGCGAGCTCGCCGACGCCTGGCGCGAGGCCGTGCCCGAGGAGGCCACCTTCGACCCGGACTACTTCCCGCTGTATCGCGCGAAGGTCGAGCATGACTGACATCTCCCGCGGGACCACCGAGGCGCCGCCCCGGATCGGGATGTCGAGCCCCGACATCGACCCGGCCGACATCGAGGCCGTGCTCGAGGTGCTCCGGTCGGGCCGCCTGGCCCTGGGACCCAGCGCCGAGGCCTTCGAGGCGCGGGTGGCCGAGCGCGCGGGCGTCGATCATGCGGTCGCGGTCAGCTCGGGCACCGCGGCGCTGCACCTGGCGGTACGCGCGCTCGGGCTCGGACCGGGGGACGAAGTCCTGGTGCCTTCGTTCACCTTCGTGGCCAGCGTGAACGCCCTCCTGTTCGAGGGCGTCACGCCCGTGTTCGTGGACATCCGCCCGGACACGTACAACCTGGACCCCGACGACCTCGAGCGCCGCGTCACGCCGGGCGCCCGCGCTGTCATGACCGTGGACGTATTCGGCCACCCGGTGGACTGGGACGAGATCCTGCCCATCGCCCGCCGCCACGACCTCCGGATCATCGACGACTCCTGCGAGGCGCTGGGCGCCGAATACCGCGGCCGGCCCGTCGGCGGCTTCGGCGACGTGGCGGCGTTCGCCTTCTACCCGAACAAGCAGATCACCACGGGCGAGGGAGGCATGGTGGTCACGGGCGACCCGGAGCTGGCCCAGACGATCCGGAGCCTGCGGAACCAGGGCCGGGGCCGGATGGGCGCGTGGCTGCACCACGAGCGCCTGGGCTTCAACTATCGCATGGACGAGATGAGCGCCGCGCTCGGCGAGTCCCAGATGCGCCGCCTCGACGGGATCCTCGAGCGTCGGTCGCACGTCGCCGCCCTGTACGGGGAGCGGCTCGCGGGCCTCGACGCCGTGCGGCTCCCCGTCGTGCGCGACGGCGTCCGCATGAGCTGGTTCGTCTACGTGGTCAGGCTCGATGCGACCCTGGACCGGGACCGCGTGATCGAGTCGCTCCAGGCGCAGGGCGTGCCGAGCCGCGGCTACTTCACCCCGGTCCACCGGCAGCCCTACCTGGCCGACCACCCGAGCGCGGCCCGGGCGCGTCTCCCGGTGACCGAAGAAGCGGCCCGCCGGACGCTGGCCCTCCCCTTCCACGGAGGCCTCACGGAGAACGAGGTCGACCGGGTGGGCCGGGCGCTCGAGAAGGCCACCCGGTCATGAACGGCGGCGAAGGCCCCGGACCGGCCCGCGGGCCGGCCAGCGGACCCGCCCGCGGGTCGGCCGCCTCCCGCGCGGCCCTCACGCCGCTCGAGGCCGCCAACGTCCTGCTGCGCCACTGGCGTCTGGTGGTCGGCGTGCCGCTGGCCCTGGCGTTCGTGGTCGGCCTCGCCGGCCTCCTGCGGCCGCGCGAGTACACCTCGGGGGCCAGCTTCATGCCCAACCAGGCGACCTCCAACAACACCGCCCTGGCCGGCATCGCGGCGCAGTTCGGCGTCAACATCGGGGCCCAGGCGGGCAACTCGCCCGAGTTCTACGCCGGCCTGCTCAGCTCCCACGACCTGCTGCGCTCGGCCGTGCTGTCCCGCTACGCGTCCTCCGCCGGCTCGCGCGACCTTGTCCAGATCTGGGAGGTCTCGGCCGGCGACTCGGCCCGGAGCGTCGAGAAGGCCATCACGCTGCTCGGCCGGCGCATGACCGTGGGGGTGCGCTCGCAGACCGGCGTCGTGGAGGTCGCGGTGCAGACGCGGGATCCGTCGCTCTCGCGCCAGATCACGTCTCGGCTCCTCGACCTCGTCAATACCTTCAACCTGGACACGCGCCAGTCGCAGGCCGGCGCGCAGCGGAAGTTCATCGCGGGCCGCCTCCAGGTGTCCCGGCGCCAGCTCCTCCAGTCCGAGGACAGCCTGCAGGCGTTCCTCGAGCACAACCGGAGCTACCAGAACTCCCCGGAGCTCCAGTTCGAGGAGTCCCGCCTGCAGCGGCACGTGGACCTGCGTCAGCAGGTGTACACCTCCCTGGCGCAGTCCTACGAGCAGGCCCGCATCGACGAGGTCCGGACGACGCCGGTCATCACCGTCGTGGATCCACCGGGGCTCCCGGCCCGACCCGATCGCCGCCACCTGTTCCTCTACGTGGGGATCGCGCTCGTCCTGGGGGGGATCGTGGGGATCGTGCTGGCTTTCGCGGCCAGCTATCTGGAGCGGGCCCGGGAGCTGGACCCCGGCGAGTTCGACGAGTTCAAAGCCGGATGGCGGTCGATGCTGGCCGACGTTCGCGGGCTGGCTCGCCGGCTGCGCCGGAGTCGTGGGGGGCCCTGAAGCGGGCCCTGACGGGCATCGGGAGCGGTCGTTTGTTTCCGCTCGATGTCAGGCCTTGTCAATTCTTGTCAAAGACTGACATTTCTTGACAATGTCTGCCATCCTCTCCGGAAGATGATCGGCAGCCCCTTTCCCCCCTCTCCTCCTCCTCCTCGGAGCTCCACACCACCGCGCACCGTGGCCTCGATGCCCCGGGCCGACTCGCCCCGGTGAGTGGCCGCGGCTCAGCGGGCCATGGGCCACAGCAGCGGGATGAGGACCACCGCCAGCGTCCCGGCCAGGAGCTGGAGCGGGAGCCCGGCCTTGGTGAAGTCGGTGAAGCGGTATCCGCCCGGCCCGTACACCATGAGGTTCGTCTGGTAGCCCAGCGGCGTCGCCATGGACAGGGACGCGGCCACCGTGACGGCGATCACCAGCGGCCGGGCCGCCAGCCCCAGGGCCCCGGCCACCGAGATGGCCACCGGGAACATGAGGGCGGCGGCCGCGTTGTTCGTGATCAGCTCGGTGAGGACGAGGGTCGCCACGAATAGACCCGCCAGCACGCCGCGCGGCCCGAAGGAGGCCGACGCGTCCACGACGCCCTCGGCCAGGAGGGTGGCGGCGCCGCTCTTCTCCATGGCCACCGCGATCCCGAGCGCTGAGCCGATCACCACCAGGAGCGACCAGTCCACGGCGCGCTTCGCCTCGCCGGGGCTCAGGCATCCGGTCACTACCATGGACAGCCCGCCCAGCGCGGCCGCCAGCGTGATGGACACGAGCCCGGTCCCCGCCAGGACGACCACCGCGGCCAGGACGAGGAGCGAGGTCCAGCGATGCCGATGCCGCGGGGCCGCGCTGCCGTCCACGCGGCTCACCAGGTAGAAATCCGAGGAGTCCCGAAAGGCGCGGTCGAACCCCGCGGCGGCCTCCAGCATGAGCGCGTCGCCCGGCCGGAGGACGATGTCCCCGATCCGCTTCTCGATGCGCTCTCCGTGGCGGTGGACGGCGATGACGGCGGCATTGTAGCGGGACCGGAAGTTGGCCTCCCGGATGCTGGAGCCGACCAGGGGCGAGCCGGGCGAGATCACCGCCTCGTGCAGCTCGAGCGCCTCGCCGCCCGCCCCGGCGGCATACGGGCCTCCGGCCCCGGGTTCTCTCTCCGGGTCGCCGCCCGTCACGGGCTCCAGCCCCCGGAAGCGCCGCAGGTCCACGATCGTCTCGACGAGGCCGGCGAAGGTGAGCCGGTCGCCCTCGGCCAGCCGCTCGGCCGGTCCCACGGGCGCCACGATGCCGGTCGTGCGCTCGATCCGAACCAGGAACAGGCCGGGCAGGTGCCGGAGCCCCGCGTCCTCCACCGTGTGCCCGATCAGGGGAGACGGCGAGGTGAGGCGCATCTCGGCCAGGTAGCGCCGCGCGCTTTCGGCGTCGGCCTCGACCTGGCGCCGGTCGGGGAGCAAGTAGGGGCTTACCAGCACCAGGTAGGCCACCCCCACGACAGCGATCGGCACGCCGATGCCGGCCAGCTCGAAGAAGCCCAGCCCTGGCAGGCCGTGGCGCTTCATGAGTCCGTCCACCACCAGGTTGGTCGACGTCCCGATCAGGGTGCACAGGCCGCCCAGGATAGACGCGTAGGACAGCGGGATGAGCACGCGCGAGGGCGCGATCCCGCGGCGCCGGGACCAGCGGATGGCCACCGGGATCCCCATGGCCACGATCGGGGTGTTGTTGAGGAAGGCGGAGGCGACCACCGTGGTGCCGGTGAGCCGCACGAGCGCCTGGCGCAGGGTGCGGGCCGTGCCGAGCACAAGGTCGGTGACCACCTCCAGCACCCCGGTCACCTTGAGCCCGGCCGCCACCACCAGGAGTCCGGCGATCGTGAGGAGAACGGGGTTCGAGAAGCCGCGGAGGGCGGCTTCGAAGTCCAGCACCCCCGCCGCCACGAGGACGATGAGGGCGCCGAACAGGAGGACGTCGGGACTCAGGACCTCGCGGGCCAGCGCGACGATGGTGAGCGCCACCACCGCCAGCGTGATCGCCGCGTCGAGGCTCACTCCCGGTAGGCCTCCATGAGCACGTCCGCGACCTCCGGCCGGCTGAACTCGGCCGGCGGCCGCTCCCCGCGGGCCAGCATCTCCCGCACTTTCGTCCCCGACAGGAAGATGCGCTGGTCGGGCCCGGAGGGCGAGGTCTTGGCGGTGGCCATCTGCCCCGTCACCGTGCACCAGAAGGCGTGCTCGAACTTCATGGGCTCGATGCCGAGGGCGTCCCGGTCGATGGTCTCGAAGATCTCCTGGGCGTCGTAGGTGCCGTAGTAGTTGCCGACGCCCGCGTGGTCGCGGCCCACGATGAAGTGGGTGCACCCGTAGTTGCGGCGCATGATGGCGTGGTGGATCGCCTCCTTCGGCCCCGCGTAGCGCATGGCGGCCGGGAGCACCGACAGCAGCACCCGGTCCTCCGGGTAGTAATGCTCCAGGATGACCTCGTAGCAGCGCATGCGCACGTCGGGCGGCACGTCGTCGGGCTTCGTCTCCCCGACCAGCGGGTGGACCAGGAGTCCGTCCACCAGCTCCAGCGCGCACTTCTGGATGTACTCGTGCGCGCGGTGGATCGGGTTCCGCGTCTGGAAGGCCACCGTGGTGCGCCAGCCGCGCTCGGCGATCCGCTCCCGTACCTTCGCCGGCGTCAGGTTCCGGTCCGGGAAGCCCGAGATGTCGTCCTCGAACAGCCAGCGCACCGGTCCGGCCACGTACTTCGGCCCGAGGGCGTGCACGGCGGCCACGCCCGGGTGATCGGTGTCGGTCGTGCCGTACACGGACGCGCACTCGCGCTCGAGCTGGCGGTCGTACACCTCCTCGACGTCCACCAGCCCGGCGACGCGTCCGTCCGGGGCCACGAGCGCCGCGGTGCGGCCGGGGGCCAGCGCGCCGGCCTCCTCCGGGGTGGCCGGGAGCACGATGGGCACCGACCAGGGGAGGCCGCCCGCCAGCTGCGTGCGCTCCAGGACCGCCTCGTAGTCCTGGCTCCCCATGAAGCCCGTGAGCGGCGACAGTCCGCCCACCGACAGGAGGTAGAGGTCGCTCAGCACGCGGTCGGAGAGACGGATCTCCGGCAGCTCCCCGGCCCCCTCCCGGAGCACGGCCGCCTCGTCGGGGGCCACGGTCCGGTCGACCAGCGTTCCGCCGTACGGTTCGATCGGCATGGCTCCCCCTACTCCTTCTCGTGCAGCCGGATGTACCCGCGCTCCTCGAGCCAGCCGAGGATCACGTCCACCGACTCGTCCGGGTCCATCCGGTCCGTCTCGATCACCAGCTCGGCCTCCTCGGGCTCCTCGTAGGGCGCGTCGATCCCCGTGAAGCCCTTGATCTCGCCCGCCCGGGCCTTCTTGTAGAGGCCCTTCGGGTCCCGCTCCTCGCACACCTCGAGCGGACAGGAGACGAAGATCTCCACGAAGTCCATCTCCCGCTCCAGGATGGTCCGCACCTGGTCGCGGTCGTCCCGGTACGGGGAGATGAAGGCCGTGGCGACCAGGACGCCCGCGTCGGCGAACAGCCTGGCCACCTCGCCCACGCGGCGGATGTTCTCGGTGCGGTCCTCCGGCGAGAAGCCCAGGTCGCGGTTGAGGCCGTGGCGGACGTTGTCGCCGTCCAGGATGTAGGTGCTGTAGCCGTCGCGGTACAGTCGCTCCTCCAGGCGGGACGCCAGCGTCGACTTGCCGCTGCCCGAGAGGCCGGTGAACCACAGGACGGCGCCGCGGTGGCCGCGCCGGGCCTCCCGGTCCTCCCGGGAGATGCGGGTCTGCTGCCAGAAGATGTTCTTCGACTTGGGGCTCATGCTCTCATGTCTCGTTGGTGGTCGTTGAATCGCGGTCGGAGCCGTCAGGCGCCCGGCGCGATATGTCTAACGGTCGGGAGCACGCGGGTCCAGACCTCCGCCTCCGCCGCCAGGATCCCTTCGGGCTGGACGGGAGGGCTCTTCCCGTAGCCGAGAGGCTCGCCCAGGCAGTCCGTCACCCGGCCGCCCGCTCCCCGCAGCACCGCCTCCGGCGCGCACGTGTCCCACTCCTTCAGGTAGGGCACCGGGTGGACGTACAGGTCCGCCTCGCCGCCGGCGATGAGGCCGCATTTGACCCCCACCGACCCGGAGGGGACCGACTCGAGAGTCCCCAGCGCCGCCTCCAGCTCGTCCAGCGCCCCGGGGCGGTGGGAGCGCGAGTGCACGAAACGGACGGGCCCGTCGCGGCGGGGCGGGACGTGGAGGGGCTCGAGGCGGAGGGGCTCGAGGTGGAGGTCGCGAGGGAGGCTGCGCTCCTCCAGGTCGCCGGCGGCCTCCGGCCTCACGCGTGCCCGCCACGCGCCCCCGTCCGCGATCCCGACGTCCAGGACGCCCGGGTCGGGACGGTAGACCGCGCCGAGGATACAACGCCCGCCCTCCGCCAGGCCGACCATGGCCGCGAACTCGCCGAGCCCGTCGATGAACTCCCGCGTCCCGTCGAGCGGATCGACCACCCACAGACGGTCGGTCCGGGTCGACTCGGAGGGGGACTCGCTCTCCTCGCTGAGCACCGGGTCGTCCGGGCGCTCGCGAGCCAGGAGGTCCAGGATGGCGCGGTTGGAGGCGTGGTCGGCGGCGGTCACCGGGTCGTCGGGGGCCTTGAGCTCGACGCCGAGGTCGCGGGGCGCACCGCCGTAGTAAGGGAGGATGGCGGCCCCGCCGGCCAGCGCCGCCGCTGCGGCCACCGCCAGGTCCTCCAGGCGAGCGTCGGGTGCGTCCGGCCCGGCGGCCGTCCGCAGGGCGGCTCGAAGTCTCTGAAGCTCGGGAGTGGGCGTCACGGGATGGACGAGATCCGGGTCGATGCGGCTGCGGAAGCGAGCCCGGCACGCTTGTGCCGGGTCGGGGGCGAGCCTAGTCTATCGACCGATCGACCCGGGTTCAACGCGGACCTGTCGTGTCCCATGGTCGGAGGCCATATTCCGGACCCCGTGTTCGTGAGACGCTTTCTGGAAAGGCAGGGCGGGAGCCGTCGCCGGCCCGGGCTTCCGTCGCGGCCGACGACCGGTTTCGCGGCGACCGTCACGCTGGCGTGGCTCGCCGCGGCCGCGCTCCTCCTCCCGGTCACCCTTCGGGCGCAGCAGCCGACCGCCGACCAGCTTCGACAGCGGGCCGAGCAGCTCCTGGGACATCCGGTCTCGAACCAGGACATCCTGCGCTACATCCAGCAATCGGGGCTCACGCCCGACCAGATCCGCCAGCGGCTGGCCGCTCGCGGGATCAATCCGGACATCGCGGCGCCCTACCTGGATGTGCTGGAAGGTCGATCGCAGACCGTCGCCCCCGGCGCGTCCTCGATCTCCGCCGCCCAGCTCTTCAGCGTGCTTCCGGGCATCACGGGCCAGACCGGGGTCGATACGACGGGGATGATGATGGGCCGGGTGCCTTCTCCCTATCTCACGCAGCCCGGCCTGTACGGTCAGGTCCCGTACGGCGGCCAGCCGGAGATCGGTCCGCCGGTATACGGACGAAAGCTGTTCCGGCAGGCCACCTCGCAGTTCCAGCCCGTGACGACCGGCCCCGTCCCTCCGGACTACCGCGTGGGCCCCGGGGACGAGCTGGCGCTGGTGCTCACCGGCGGAGTGGAGGCCGCCTACCAGCTCCCGGTGACGAGGGAAGGGTGGATCGTCATCCCCGACGTCGGCCGCGTGTACGTGAACGGCAAGACCATGGCCGACCTCCGGGAGACGTTGTTCCAGCGTCTGTCGCAGTCGTACTCGGGGATCAAGAAGGGTTCCGGTGCCACGACCCACTTCGACGTGACGGTGGGCAACCTGCGCACGGACCAGGTCTACGTGATCGGCGAGGTGGAGCGGCCGGCCGCCTACACGGTGAGCAGCCTGGCCACGGTGCTGACCGCTCTCTACTACGCCGGAGGACCCACGCGGGATGGGTCGTTCCGCGACGTGTACGTGAACCGCGGCGACAGCACGGTGGCCCACGTCGACCTGTACGACTACCTGCTCAAGGGGAAGGCGGGCCAGGACATCCGTCTCGAGCAGGGCGACATCGTCTACGTGCCGGTGGCCCGGAAGCGCGTGGACCTGGAGGGCGCGATCAAGCGTCCGGGCATCTACGAGCTCGAGGGGAACGAGGGGCTCGCAGACGCCATCCGGTTCGCGGGCGGCCTGGCCGCCAACGCCGAGCTTCGCCGGGTCCAGATCCAGCGGGTCCTGCCGCCCGACCAGCGCACCCCCGGTCACGACCGGGCGCTGCTCGACGTGTCCGTCTCCGGCCTCCTGGCGGCCGGGGACTCCACCGTCCGGTCGCCTGGAGGGCGGTCCGTGCCGCTCGTGGATGGGGACCAGATCACCGTGTTCGCCGTCCTCGACGAGACCCGGAACCAGGTGACCGTGAGCGGCGGCGTGTGGCGCCCCGGCACCTACGCGGCCGGCGACAGCACCCGCCTGTGGGATATCATCGATGCGGCCGGGGGGCTGGTGCCGGATGCCTACCAGGGCCGCGCGCAGATCCAGCGGCTCCAGCCTGATTACACGCGCCGGCTCATTCCCGTCTCCCTGGCCACCGGATCGGACGGCCATCCCCTCCAGAATCCGCGCGTGGAGGGCATGGACCAGGTCATCATCTT
>Ga0307440_1000431_pt1 | contig 20569 bp, 15 predicted proteins | sample SalMarWE160410MG_FD_202150 | JGI IMG/M metagenome (GOLD analysis project Ga0307440, IMG submission 202150) | Salt marsh sediment microbial communities from the Plum Island Ecosystem LTER, Massachusetts, United States - WE1604-10 | ecosystem: Environmental > Aquatic > Marine > Intertidal zone >... | reverse complement strand
TTGTATAGATATACGAGTGCGTCAAGGGTTCCTTGCGCATAAATATCTCGACCGTTGACATTGTGCGTAAACTCAAATCGAACGGTTTTATCCGCTGAATCGAGACGGTAGGTGTGCCACCCGTGCCCTCCCAGAAACGCGTCGGGAATGCCCCAGGCTTTTTTTTGCGCTTCGGGATCGCGTTCCTTTTCAATATCATCTTCGGTAAACGCCAATCCTAACCTGTTAAAATATCTGACCATGGCTTTTGCGGTGCCGCTGGTATCCGCCTTTCCTTTCTGATGGCTTTCTCTGATCTCGAGGGAATATCCTTTGAAAAGATCCGGAAAAGTATCGGCGGTATATTCCATCATTGCTTGAAAACCGACAATCTGTTTGGCCATGTTCGGTGCAATAACCGCAGGGATTGAAGATGCAAGGACCGTCTTTTCAAGATTCTGCCGGTCGCCCCCGGTGGTTCCCATGACAAAGGGCAGCTCGTTTCGGCAATAAAATTCGGCATTGGCGTTCACCGCCGTAGGGTGCGAATAGTCTACGCTCAAAAAAGGACCTTCTTTATCCTTTAGGGCTAAAATGGCCCGGTCCCGGTCCCGGGGCTGGATCAAACCGAAGGTAACACCATGGACGCCGGCTTCCCTGTCTGTGATTTCCGGGCCGGTCAGCGATTGTAAAATCAATTCGAATCGACGATCATCAAGGATATACTTGATGACATTTTGGGCCATATTACCGGGCAATCCATTTACCATGAGTTTTATACGGTTCATCCTGCGCCTCCAATTTGTCTCACAATGGATGTTAAGGTTGGAAATTCTTCGCTTTGAAATGCCGAAAAAAGATACTTTAATGTCTTTATAGCATTTGGGATATATTTTTCAAAGTACGTTTTTTTCTTTATACGGGACAGAAAACCAAAAGCGCCCAGAATCTGTAAATTTCTGGTGAGGGCGCAGTATTGATAACAAGAAAGAAATTGGTCCGGATGAACGCGCAAAAGCGGTGAAAGCGTTTCAACGCAAAACGTCAGCAGTGTATTCTGAATCGATCGGGGCAAATCAACATAGGGATCGATCAGCAAAGATGCAAGATCGTATTGGATCGGCCCCAGTCTTCCTCCCTGAAAGTCGATAAAATAAAACCGGTCTTTTTTAACCATAATGTTTCTCGATTGCATGTCTCGATGCATGAATCCGTTAATGGCGAACCGAAGTGCTTTTTTTGCGAGGAGTTTGAATTCAGCTTCAAGATCGTTGAAACTGATGTTCATGCCCAAATAGTTCTTTAAAAACGCATCGACAAAATAACGGCATTCTTTTTCGAGGATCAGATCTTCGGTATACGCGGCGGTCTGGCAGGTCCATGCCGGATTGAACCCTTTGCGGCCTTCAACGGAGAGTTTTCCCAGGAGCTGTATAAGCGCTTTGTAATGTGAAACGATGCGATCCTGATTCTTGAGGCTTTTTATAAAAGTCTGAAAGTGAATATCGCCCAGATCTTCCATGAATACATGCCCGGAAAACGTATCATAAAGGTAAATTTTCGCTGTCGGGATACCTTTGGACGCCAGGTGACGGCCGATGGAAACAAAAGCGTCCGCTTCACAGGTTGAATCATATTGCCTGATGCCGTGATCAGCCATTATAAGGGACCCATTCCCGTCTGTCAGTCGATACCATTTTCTGTCTGAACCATCTCCGTAAAGCGCTGTTCGAACAATCCTTCGGTTTACTTGTCCGGGGAAGGCGGCTTCGAAAGCTTTCGGCGCCATATCGTCAAAAACAACCTGCCGGTATCGGTCGGGTGTCCCGAGATCTTTCCAATAGGAATCCTTGGAAATAAACGCGGGTATTTTTTTCTTTTGAGAGAGGATATTTTTATAGGTGTCGATAATGCTTGAAAAAACATTATCGGGTATCATTTCAAGTAGTTCCGGGTTCAGAACCTGTATCCCGGTAAAGGTGAGCGCTTTAGTATTTTCGATTTTAGACGAAGCTGTCCGATGGGAATGGGGATCAGAGGCGGCATGCGGTGAAAACCGGTCATTGAAAGCGCGAACAAAGCCTTTCGAATCCACGGTCACCGTGTTGAATACCGGATCGTTGTGAAGTACCAGCGTTGCGGGATGCCGGTGATTCAGGTGGAATTCATACACTTGTTTCAGATCGATATCCGTAAAAATATCGCTGTTGATGACCATGAAGGGACTATCGTCCCAGAAATCGGCAACATTTTTAATGGCGCCGCCGGTTCCGAGAATGACCGGCTCATGCCGGGTGAAAACCGGAACCGGGTATTTTTGACCGGCTAAATATGAATTTATCTTTTGATGCAGATGATGTGTATTGATGACAATGGACTTGCAGTTCGCGTCAATGAGCCTGGAGATGATGATGCCCAGCAAGGGACGTCCGGCGAGGGTAAATAGTGGTTTTGGTGTGTTTTCGGTATAGGGCCTGAGTCGCGTGCCAAGACCTGCAGCTAGAATAAGCGCCTTCATGGGTGGGTACCGCTTTCATCCAACACAATTGAGATACCGGTGAATGGCATCGGCATAGAACAATATCTTCTCGTTGTTGTCCGAGCTTTTCACGCCATTGTAAGCAAAAAATTCGATTCCGTTGGTATAGTTGATGACGGAAAGGGATTCCATTCGTTCGATTTCCTTTTTTTTGTACATGCGATTTCCGATGGCTTCTATTTTTTTAAGCCGTTCTTTGGGCTTCATGGAATTTTGAGAATGCTGCATCAAAAAATTCAATACAATCCAGTACGATTCAAAGTAGGGTTTCAGGAATCTTGAAAAAAGATGAAGTTTTCTGAATCCGGAAGACGTCAGGTTATAAGTATCCGGAAGTTTTGGATGGGGCATCAACACAGCATCATCGATAAAGGCCTTGAGGTTTTTTCGAACGAAATATTCGGGCGTCTTATCGACATCATATGCAAATTCATATTTAAAGAAATACTGTAGAAATTTATAGTCGTCGTGCAAATCGGATGCCGAGAATTGAAAAGCGTCTTTAATGAGTATTGCGATGGCAGTGATGGCTGCGGGGACGAAAAAAGAGATGCAATTGTTTTTATAATATTCAAGGTTCGGGCGCTTGTTTTCATTGACTTTGAATAGGCTGGCGGTAAGCAGTGCATCAGGATTTTCAGATGCTTTATCGATAAATTTTCGCTGCACGTAAGTATCGAGGACATGTTCTATGGTATTCACTTCGTCCATCAGGAGCGTATCCGCCAGTTTGACCTTTTGGGATAAAAGATAGCTCATATAAGTTTCAACGTGTGACAAGAGATGATCAAAAGAGAAACTTTTTTTGCCGCAGTTCAATGCGACAGCCGCAACCAGGGCGTGGGGCGTTACAACGGAAACCCCATTGATGGCATTAATAATCCGGTGCCCCAGATTTCGGCAGAGAATGTTGAACTCTTTGGGCGGCATATCCTCAATGGGGGTTCCGTATTGAAGCAAAATATCTTTAAATGATATGGGATCATGAAATTGTATATAGATTCTTCCATATCTTTTTTTTAAAAATTTTCTTGCTTTGATCACTTGCCTGAAATTTTCGGGTTGCTTTTCTTTTCCCTCGAGTTCATGAAGGTATGAGCTTTCTTCCAACACTCTGTCATAGCCGATAAATATCGGTGAAAAAATGAGATCTTCGCAGGCGCCGTTTCGATATGCGTTAAGGAGAATCGACAGCAGACCCAGCTTCGGCAGAATCATTTTGCCGGTTCGACTTCGACCCCCTTCGATAAAGAATTCGATATTGAATCCTTCCGATAGTAAATTGTGTATATATTCCGCAAACACTTTCGAATAGAGCACCGCTCCTTTAAATGTCCGTCGGATAAAAAATGCCCCCCCCCTCCTGAACAGCGGGCCCATCGGCCAGAAGGAGAGATTTTTCCCGGCGGCTATGTGGGGGCAAGGCATGTTGTTATTATATAACAGATGAGAAAGTATCAGATAATCGATGTGACTTTTGTGGCAGGGTATGAAAATGATCGGTCCTTTCTGAGCCATGCTTTTAACCCGTTTCAGACCGTCTTCATTCACTGTGACTCCATCGAACATGGCATTTAAAAACCATGCTAAAAGTGCTGAGGCCAGTTTTACAACAATAACGTTATAATCGGCCGCTATCTCATCCAGAAAATCACTCGCCTGTTTTTGAACCTTTTGAAGCGGGATATTCCTGGTTTTTGAATGGTGCTCCATAAATTGTTGGAGACGCTCTCTTGTGAGGATGTTTTCCTTCCTCTCTTCTTTTGATTTTAAAACCGGTCCCGTGATACTTTGGCGGTGACGATTGATTTGCGACAAAAGCGCACGCCTTAGCGCCAATGCCTTGTGATCGGCACTCCTTTTTTGATTATCTTCGAGATCGAGAAAAGACTTGAGGTTGACCGGCTCGGATGTCTCCGCGAAAACCTTGCCCGGATTTTTAAAGAGGATATAAAGTCGCCTGAGTTTTCCGGGGTTCTCTTTGCTGCCGAAAAGAAAATCGATGATATTCGTTATCGATCGGTGAGGATCTTTATCAAAAAATATCAGCAAGGGGACGAGAAATATGGGCCGATCGATGGACTCTTGCATTTCGATGAGGTATTGGATCGGGTCTGTCTTTGCTTTTATAAATCTTCGATGAAAACCTTTTTCTTCAACCAGGGAAAGGAGCGCCGATCGTCCGTTTAAAAGCTCTTTTCGGAAATACCCTCTGTGATATGGATCCGGGAATGAGAAGTTTTGAAAGAAGCAACGGGCGTGTGCTGTTACAATTTTAACAATTCGTGATACCGGCTGCCAAAGTATCACGTTGTAGTCAAAGCCGATTTGGGGAAATGGAAGCCGATCTCGCTTATAACGCGTATAATAAAAAAGAAACCGAAAGTAGCTTTTATATTTGGTTACATATACAACAACGCCTTCCTGGTGAAGTCTGTTTAAATCACGGGTTTGTTCTTCTACGACTTTAAGACCGGAGAAAAACAGCTTGAGAAAGAAACTCGATACGGTGCCGATATTATCGGGGAGTTGGCAGAAATAGTGGTCATAATCATTGCGAACGGTCGAAACGGGTTCCCTTTTTTTTTTCTCTCTAAATTCAGCCAGTTTCGCTTTTATCTGTTTTAACATAATTAAATTCCAATTGGACCTGTCCATATACTTTAAAAAAAATATATTAGACTAAAATCATAAAATTTACAAATATAAATAAAGATTCTTGTTTGCAAAAATTAAGCTTGCGTTACAAAATAAGTTGTGATAATTTTCAAATTCTCTATTTGCGATTAACAACTATATGTATTTACATAGCATCTTTTCTTTCCCAATTATTTTTTATCAGCACCAAAAAAGCCATGTACGGTTTCAGAAAAAACAAATAACAAAAAAAGCCGATTAAATTATAATTCAAATTAAAGGAGGATGATTTTTTATGAAAACTTTAATAGGTGGTGCGGTCGGAGCTGTATTGGGTCTCATTGGCATGTCCATATGGTGGAAACCCTTTTTGCAACTTTTGGCCGGTGCTATTCCGGTGATGCTTCTGCTTGGCGGTGGTTTGGCTCTTTACTTGGGATTTGACGAACTCAAGGACTCTTGGAAAAAAGAGGATAAAACAGTTGACACTTCAGTCAGTACCGATGACACCGATCAGTACAAAACGGAAATTAACGAACTGAAAAAAGAAATTGAAACGCTAAAGGCTGAAAAAGAATAAGTTAAGGGCAGACCCATACTTGACGCAGCTTTTTATTGTGGTCGATAAATCCAATAAAGCGATATTGTTCAGCACCTTTATGGGAAGGCAAGAAAGGGTTTTGCATACTTCACCTTCAAGCGTTGAGAGACGTTAAATTTCATCGGATCTCTATCATTTGCATATAAGCGCCTTGCAACCGAGTGCAGGCGCTTATTTTTTTATTGCGGAGGTGGCGAGAACATCGGCTCTTTCATTGCCCTCGATACCCACATGACCCTTAACCTTGATGAACTCCAAATCATTGAATTTTAAAAGAATTTTTTTAATGGATGCGATGATGGCTTGATTTTTTCTCGCCTTCCATCCCAGCACTAGGACACCGTAGGCATAACTGCTGTCCGTAAAGACCCGAACCGGAAGATTCGTATTTTTCACTGCCAGAAGACCTGACCGGATCGCTTCGAGTTCCGCCATATTGTTGGTGGCGACACCAATATCTCTCGATATTTCTTTTTCATGTTTATTAAAACGTAAAAGCACCCCGATTCCGGACGGCCCCGGGTTTCCTGAAGACGCGCCGTCTGTGTAAATGCAGATGGCACCGTCACAATGCGTTTCGTTCGAAGATGATTTTTTGGATTTTGTTTTAACCGTTTTTTGCTTTGATGATGTTTTGGGTGTTGCCGTTGAAGTATGCCCGGCAAGATCGGATGGCGATTTTTTATTCGCGGATTTTCCCTTGGGCTGAATCGAATCGATCGGCTTTACATTATTAGCGGCAACCCAGTATTCATAATCCTGATCAAGTTGATATTTGATCAGCACCTTACCGTTTTTCATAACCGGGTTTTGATCCTGATCTGTTGCCTGCCAGACCTTATTTTTTTTGAAAACCATCCGTTTCCAATTGAGGTTGTTATGAACCATTTCGATTGATGACGTTTCGATTGATGATTTATGATGGTTGATTGTTGATTGGGGTGTCGCTTTGAGCCTGTGAAGACGCTTTGGTGAAGTCTGCTTTCTACAAGCAATTTTTAGTGCAACTGGCTGTAATCCTTAAATCAACAATCAACAATTAAGAGATCCTCAAGGCTTTGATCCCAAATTCACTGGTCCCCGGTAATCTACGTATAAAGGTGAACGCTCCGGCTCGTTTCTTCAAACCCTTTCAGCGCGTCGCGCCATGAGTCTTCTAAGGCGGATATATCATCCAGGTTTTCGACGCGCTGCCGTATTTTTTTGTCTCCGATGATAAGGTCTATGGGGAGTCTTTCAAATTCATACTCGTAAGGCGGTTGTTTCCATTGAAACATGTCCTTGTGATTAAAAATAACGGCATGGATGAGCAGCAGTGTCGTGATAAACGGCTTGAATTCGTACTGATCTGTAATGTGGACCTGAAATCCGTTGCACGGAGAACCGCTCCATTTGTTATATGTCGGTTCAAACACAATGGATCTTAGGGTTATGCCCGGCAGATTGTATCCGTCTAATACCGACAGGATCCGGTTTGCGTCGATAAACGGAGCGCCGAACATTTCAAATGGCAGTGTGGTGCCCCTGCCCTCGGATACATTGGTTCCTTCCCACAAAACCTGCCCGGGATAGACCATCGCAGATATTGGAGACGGCATGTTGGGTGACGGCGGAATCCATGGAAGTCCGGTGTCCATAAAAAACATTTCCCGGTTCCAGCCTTTCATGGGAATGACGGCAAGATCGCATCCGATGCCGAAATCATTGTTAAATAAAAGAGAAAGTTCTCCGATGGTCAATCCGTGACGCATGGGAATAGGGTATCTTCCGACAAATGAAGCGCAATCGACTGATAAGAGATTCCCTTCTGTCATGTTGCCGCTTATAGGATTCGGACGATCAAGTACCACCACTTTTTTACCGAATTTTTTTGCAGCTTCCATGCAATATGACATGGTATAGATAAAGGTGTAAACACGTGTCCCGACGTCCTGTAGGTCGATAATAAGAATGTCTATGGGGTCCAGCATGCTTTTATCAGGGATGCGCGTTTTACCGTAAAGACTAAAGACAGGAATGTCCAATGCAGCGTGAATCGTATGCTTCGACTCGATCATATTGTCCTGTTTTTCCGAAAAGAAGCCATGTTGCGGAGAGTATAACGCCTTGAGATATCCCGGAAATCGGTCATCGATCAATTCACCGGCATGACGAAAATCTCCGTCAACCGAAGCGGGGTTGCATAAAAGGCCGATTCGGTTCCCAAAGATCCATTTGGGCGGGGATGACAAAAAACTTTCAAGACCTGTTTGAACTCGCGGCATATTCGGATGTATGAGCCCTCGGCGTAGTTTAAGGCCTTTGAAAAAAATTTATTCAAAGGTCTCGAATCTAAAAATTGCTGCAGGATCAGCTTTTTTACGAAATCATCAAAATTTATTTATGTCAAGTCGAATCTATAACCCGAATCGAGCCAAAGCTCTATTCGAATACAAATGCGAAAATCTATTGATTTTATATGTGAATCTGGTATACAGGTAATGCCATTGCAACAGACAATTGTAAGCAATAATTGGAAAGTAATGGCCTTTTTTACGAATAGCGCGGCCTCTAACGAAGAAATGACAAAGCGAGATCAAATGGAGAAAAAGCCGAGAAAAAGCAAAAAGAAGAACAGGGAACCTTATTCGGAATCCAAAAAGGCAGAAGAAATTTATCATTCTCTTCTTCGGTCCAGTGCCGACGCCATTGTTACCTATGATTCGGAGGGGAAGATCGAATACGTGAGCCCGGCCTTTACCCGGATTTTTGGATGGACAACCGATGAAATAAAAGGCCGGCAGATACCGTTTGTCCATGACTGCGAAAAACAATCCGCTATGGGCGATTTTGAGGATCTTGGAGATTGCCCAACGCCCTGCTATGATTATGAAACAAAATGTCGCTCTAAAGACGGTTGTTTGGTCGATGTGAGTGTGAGCGCCTCCCAATATGATGGTTATGAAGGAAAATCAACCGGAACGCTATTTATTCTTCGTGACATTTCCGAGAAAAAAAGGATTGAGGCACAGTTACATTATATCGAAAGGATGGAAGCGATCGGGACGCTTGCCGGCGGTATTGCCCATGATTTTAACAATCTGATGATGGGAATGCTCGGGAATATTTCTCTGATCCTGTATGATATCGGCCCTGATGATCCCAATTATGATCGACTTAAAACCGTTGAAAGTTTGATTCAAAGCGGATCCGAACTCACCAGCCAGCTTCTGGGATACGCAAGAAAGGGAAAATATGAGCTTAAACCCGTCAAACTAAACAACATCATTCTTGAAAGCTCCGCTACATTCGGCAGAGCGAGAAAAGAGATTGTCATCCACAAGGATCTCGCCGAAGATTTGCGCCTTATCCAGGCAGATGCATCTCAACTTGAACAGGTCTTTATGAATCTTTTTGTCAATGCCGCCGAGGCCATGCCCAAAGGGGGAGATTTGTTTCTTCAAACCCGGAATGCCACCCACCGAGACATGAAAAACAAACCCTATCAGCCCATACCCGGCAAATATGTAAAGTTCCGGATTAAAGATAATGGCACGGGAATGGGAAAAAAAACCATGGCGCGTATTTTTGAACCGTTTTTCACGACAAAGGAAATGGGCCGGGGTTCAGGTCTTGGGCTGGCATCGGCATATGGCATTGTCAAAGGACACGGCGGATATATTGATGTTGACTCCGAGAAAGGAAACGGCTCGGTTTTTAATATATATCTTCCGGTATGTGAAGCGCAGACCCGGAAAGATTCAGAAGTTTCCGAAGCCGTTGAAAAAGGAAACGAAACCATTTTGCTGGTGGATGATGAAGCGGTGATCCTTGAAGTTGGGAGCCAGTTGTTGGAAAAACTTGGATATACCGTGATTAAAGCGAAAAATGGCGAAGAAGCGATCCAAAAGTATCAGGAGAATCAGCAAAAGATCGATATGATTATTTTGGATATGATTATGCCCGATATGGGTGGGAGTGAGGTCTATGAAAAAATAAAAAAAATCGATTCTGAAATCAAGGTTCTTCTTTCGAGCGGTTACAGTATTAACGAGCAGGCCATGGAAATATTGAATAAAGGCTGTAACGGCTTTATTCAAAAGCCGTTTAGTCTGAAAGATCTTTCAAAGAAAATCAGAGAAGTTTTATAAAAAGCCTCGAAACAAAGAGCGAAAAGCCCTTAAGAAGGTGGTTGACTTTCTACAAGGGTTATGATTCATTTCCTTAAACCATCAATCGTGACGATTTGCCAAAGTTCGATTCGGAACACTCTGTTTCAGTGAACTGGTTTGGAGCGATAAACTTATGAAAACATATATAAAAATCTTGATCATTGTCGGAATATATCTTTTTTTATCTGCTGCGGTGTGGGCTGAAACAAAGCATTATATCAATGACAGCATGACAATAACCATGCGGACGGGACCTGGGACGGATCGAAAAATAATTGCCCTGCTCGGTGTCGGGCAAGAGGTGGAAATTTTGCAGACGGAAAATGAATGGACCATGGTGCGATTGCCAAACGGCAAGGAAGGCTGGGTGATCAGCCGCTTTATTACCGATCAAACGCCGAATGACATTCAACTCAACGTGTTGCAGAACAAATTCAACGAGCTTCAGACCAAGTCCGCATCACTGATAGAAGAAAACAAGACCCTGAATGCCGATAATAAAAAGCTCAGCGCCGATCTCAAGGCCACTGAAACAAAGCTGAAGAGCCTGAGCAGCACTTATGAAACGCTCAAAAAAGACTCTAAACACTTTCTCGAGCTTCAAGAAAAATATAAAGCGTCAACGACGAAACTTTCCGAGCAGACCCAAAAAGCCCAGAAATATGAAGACGAGTTAACCAAATTACTTTGGAATAAAAATATTAAGTGGTTTTTAAGCGGCGCCGGCGTGCTCGTTCTTGGATTTATCATCGGTTTCAGTACAAAACGCCAGCGGCGGCATTCATCTTTGCTCTAACATTTCAATATACCATGGCTCCATCATTCTTCTTGTGCTATTCAACCGGTAAGCATTCTTGAAATCAAAGGGTCAGTATAAGCACTATTGACAAAAAAAAGCCGATCCATAAACATCATTCTTAAACGGTTGTTTAAGTGGTATCTGCCGGTCATTGCTCTTATCTTCGGCATGATGCTGGCATATTGCTGGTATCTTTCCATCCGGATAGATAAGAGATTTTCAGGGCGGCGATGGAGCATACCTTCCAAAGTTTATTCCGACACCACCATATTGTATCCCGGGCAAAAGATAAATCGCGTTCTTTTTAACGAAAAACTTCGGAATTTGGGGTATCGGAAAGTCACTCACACGCTCGAAGAAAAGGGTGAGCTTCGGATATCGACGTCATTGATGGAGATTTATCTTCATGATTTTAAGGTTCCGTCGAGATACAAAGAGGGCGTTCCTGTAAAAATCAGGTTTGATAAGAATCGAATAACCTCGATTGTCAATTTAAATACCGGCCAACCAATGTCGATTTTGGAACTCGAGCCCGAAGAGGTTATGCTCTTTTTCGGGCCGAAGCGGGAGCGGCGGCGGCTCGTATCCATCGATCAAGTCCCTATGAACGTTATTCATGCGGTTTTGGCCGCGGAAGACCACCGGTTTTACGAACATAAGGGACTGGATCCAAGGGGCATATTAAGGGCAATCTATACGGATCTCCGACATGGTTCCTTTAAACAGGGAGGATCCACCATTACACAGCAGTTGGCCAAAAACTATTTTCTGACCCCCAAAAGAACCCTGATTCGCAAACTAAAAGAATTGTTCATGTCTCTCACCATGGAGAGGATGTATAACAAGAATGAAATTCTTGAAATTTATCTCAATGAGATCTACATGGGACAGAACGGATCAGAAGCCATAAACGGCATCGGGGAAGCATCCATTTTCTATTTCGGAAAACCGGTGGAAGAGCTTTCCTTGGCTGAAGCGGCAACATTGGGCGGTCTTATCAGAGCGCCCAACCATTATTCTCCTTATGTTGATAAAAACCGGTGCAGGGAACGGAGAAATGTGGTGTTGAACGCCATGTACAAGCAGGGGTGGATTTCGGATGAAGAACTAAAAACAACGCTGCCGCTGCCGGTGAAAACGGTCGGTTATGACGCTTACCGCAAAAAGGCGCCTTATTTTATGGATTACCTGTCCGATCAGCTTACGGCACTCTATTCGCCTCAAGATTTGTCCAGCCTCGGTTTGAAGATATATACGACCCTGGATACCCAGGTTCAAACTGCGGCTGAAAGCGCTCTGAAAAAAGGCTTGGAGACCCTTGAAGAATCAAACCCTGCGCTATCTCGAACAGACCCGCAAAAGAAATTGCAAGGTGCGATCATCGTGATGCAGCCCAAAACCGGCTATGTTCTGGCCATGGTGGGGGGCCGCAACTACAGCGTCAGCCAGTTCAACCGAATTACCCAGGCACGCCGGCAGCCCGGAAGCGCATTCAAGCCGTTTGTATATTTGAGCGGACTGGATCAATTTACCCCGGCCTCCATATTGTCTAATAAACCGGTAACCTATGAATTTGACGGAAAGGAGTGGACGCCTAAAAACTATACCCCGATGGCGGAAAAATGTGTGACGGTCAGGGATGCATTGGCAAAATCCATCAACTTGGCCACCGTTGATTTGGCGATGCAGGTGGGCATAGATCATATCGTAAAAACGGCCAGATCGCTGGGATTTTCGACCCCGATGAAACCTTATCCTTCCATCGCCCTGGGATCTTTTGAGGTGATTCCGTTAGAACTCGCACGCGCTTATTGCCCTTTTGCCGCTGACGGAGTGCTGCCTTTTCCGTTGGCGCTGAAGTCGGTTCTGGATGAGAACGGCAACATTCTGGAGCAAAGACATATGATCATCAAGGAAGTAATGACGCCGGGCAAAGCCTTTCTCATGAGTTCATTGTTGCAGAGCGTTGTAGAGAAAGGAACCGCAAGTTCATTAAGGGAATTGGGAATTGCGTACCCGGTTGCAGCCAAAACCGGAACCACCAATGATTATAGAGACGCCTGGTTTGTGGGGTATACGCCGGATATATTGGCTTTGATATGGGTAGGGTTTGATGACGGCGCCCCGATCTATGCAACGGGTTCAAAAGCCGCATTGCCCATTTGGGCCGATCTCATGAACGCGTTGCCCCAATATGTGTCAGGAGGGTGGTTTCGGATGCCGCAAGGGGTGGTTCGGGGGATGATCTGTTCGGAAAACAGACAAACGGCTGCGAAAGACAAATGTCCTCATCCCATGGAAGAATATTTTCTGGCCGATCATATCCCTGAGGGATACTGTCCCATCTACGGACACGCAAATTCCTTCGAAAGGATCATCAATGGGATCAAAGGCTTTTTTAATACATTTTAAAGCGGTTATTGCAACCTTGGTATTTGGATCTCTACTGATACTTTTAGGCTGTGCCCCTTCTGTCGTCAAATCTGCGCCCTCAACATCTTGGAAAACTTCTCAAGATGCCGGCGGAGGACAGAAGAACATTGAAAAACAACGGATGAGCCCCCGTGCCCTTGCGGCTTTACAATTAACCGAGCAAGGACGGATGTTTATAGAAAACAATCAACCCGATGATGCCATCGGAATTCTGGAGCGAGCGCTAAACCTTAATCCTGACAACGGCCGGAATTACTATTATCTTGCCGAAGCCTGGTTGATGAAAGGCAATTTCGGCCAGGCTGCCCAATTCAATCGCCTGGCCCAAATCTACCTTAAAGACGACAATGAATGGTTGCAACGGGTTAACCTTCAAAAAGAACGGATCGCGGAGAAAGTGCGCTGACCCGAACCGTTCAATCGTTGACATTTTTTGCCGGTTATGATCTTTTGGCCGCGTCGAGAATAAACCGGATATCGATTTCTGAAACAATGACCGTTTATCGTTTAGGCTCGGGGGCGCAAGTCTCTGTACTTGAACCATTTATCCAGTCAGCAAGGAGTTGGACGATGAAAATTTTGCGAAAAAAGGCGAAACCTGTGAGCGTATTGATGACCTTGTTACTAATCATGCTGACTGTCCCATATCAGTCTGTTTTTGCAGAAACAATTGGGACAGAGCAGGTGATAAACCGGGTTGGGGGACAAAAAGCCCGAAATTATCTGAATCAAATCCTGGTTCGTAAAGACGTTCAATCTGCGCTTAAATCCAACGGCATCGAGCCCATGGAGGCAAAGGCGCGTATCGACAGCCTCTCCGATGCCGAGGTTCAAAAGCTTTATAGCCACTTCAAAAATCTTCCGGCAGGCGGCGGCGATTTCGGCATCATCGTCGGCGCCCTTCTTGTTGTATTTATCGTTTTGTTGGTGACGGATATTTTGGGATATACGAATGTTTTCACTTTTGTGAAACATCGAAGTTAATGGCTGAATTGACATAAAGCCGGATTTATAATATGATATTCTCACTTTCACGCCCGATAATATCACCGAAAGTATTCAATGTCCGTTCTGTTGTACTGGTGGTGTTTATACTTTAGGGCGTCGTACTTGAGTTGTTCAACCAACTAGAAGCCGTCTCAAAATAATCTTTTGGCCCAATCTGCCAGAGGCGGACAAGCCTCGGCGTTGGAACCTCGTTTTAAGCCCTCGACATACTTGAGTATGCCTGCGGGTTAAAACTCGGCTCCGCTTTGATTTTGAACCAAAATCTTTATTTTGAGATGCCTTCTAATATTGTTCCCAAAAGGGAGGATTTCATGCTCAAGAAATACAAGAAGGTAAATCCCGAGCCACAAGTCGCCGCAGCCCCGGTTGCTTCGGCAGCTAAAATCGACAGGACGATTATCGGAGATCAGATTTTTATAGAAGGCATTATCCGGGGCAAGGAAGATCTCTTGATCGAGGGGTCGGTCAAAGGCAGCATTGAAATGAAAGCCAACCACTTGACGGTTGGCTCAAAAGGCCAGGTTGACGCTGAAGTCAATGCTGCGAATGTCACCATCGGTGGAAAATTGGTGGGAAACGTCAATGCCACAGGCAAGGTAGAAATTACTAAAGCAGCGGATTTCAATGGAGAAATCAAGGCAAAGAGCATCTCCGTTGAGGATGGTGCCTATCTCAAAGCGGTCATCGAGCTGGAGCGCGAACCCATAAAAAAATTCGCGCAACCGGAAAAGCCGCCGGAAAAACCTGGAGAAAAAGCACCTTCCGTACCGGCCAAGGAATCTTCGATGCTCGCGGGCATGGACAACAAAAGGGTTTGATCGGTGGCTGCTTCCGTTGCAGATCAGGGCCGAAAAGATCATTTAACGGGTCCCGGGTATGAGGCGTATACCAGCAATGCCTTGAAACTTTTCGCGGAACATCTTGAGCGAAACCCGCAAGGCAAATTGTTGGATATTGGGCCGGTATGCCAGGAGAACATCCGGTTTTTCGCCCGCAGAGTGAAAAAACACCATGTGTGTGATATGTTCATCCGACTGGACAGACGCCTGCGAAAGGGCGAGCCTGTTCGCCAAATCTGGCAGGAACTCGAGTATCCCCCTGATAGCTTCCATGGGATCTTGGTATGGGAGTTGGCGGACCGCCTGAATGATGAAGATGTTCACCGGTTGGTAAAGGTGTGTCACTCCATATTAGTGCCCGGGGGAATGGCGGTGATCATGGTTATGGGTGATCAGATCTCATCCACTGAAACAAGATCCTTTGTTATCGGGCAAGATTATCGCGTTCAATTACGTCCGCAACCCCATTTAAACCTGCCGCTGCGCGGTCGCCAAAACAGAGATGTGTTGTCCATGATGTCGCCGTTTATTCCGGCCAAATCATTTATATGCCGGCCGGGTTTTATGGAATTCCTTTTTCAGAGAGTCTAGCGTAAGTGTTCAGTGTTCAGGGTTCAGGGTTCAGCGCTCAGGATAGTAATCCTGCCTATTTACAGCTCTTCTACGCTTTGGTTTCGGCTATTGTTTTGCTCACAGAATATGGTAGTAGAATCGCCCTTTCTGAACGCTGAACACCGAACTTCCAGCCTATTTTGCCCTATGCTTTATCACATACGCGATTTTAACCTTGTCTTTTGATCCGGATGCAATATTCAAGGATGCGGGAGTCAGGGCAAGGTTCGCAAATATTGTTCCGCTTTCTTTCAAGTTTTCCAGGTGGACCTTTTCCGTGTAGATCGTCGAAAGCGTTTGCAAAATTCTTTTTCCTCCGACAATCTCAACGTTTTCAGGGTCAATGTTTACCGCCGAAAGAATTAAACCTGCCGGCAATTCTCCAACCCAGTCAACCTGCACGGGAAGTTCTTTTTTAATGGTTTCGTCAAGGGTAACTTCTATGACGGACGGCACGACTTTTCTTATAAATATGCCGGGCGGCAGGGTAATATTGTCCTGGGTGATGGAAAAAATATTCCGGCCCATAACGGCATGCCCGAGATCCAGTTTTACCTGAACCTGTTCGGGCTGAATCGATTTTATCAGAGCCCCGGATCCTGCCAGATGAAGGCGGACGGTGTTTACGGATGCTTCCACGATTCGAAAGCCCGGTTTACGATTCGTATATTCCACGGGGATTTCGAGGGTGATCAGGGTATCCAATCCTTTTGAAAAGCTAAACCACATGCCCGTGATAAAGAAAAATGAAACCACTGCCGCAATGCCCATCTTAAGTTTTTCTTGCTGCCGATAACCGCTTTCTACTTCATGCAGCCCCATGTGTTCTTTCAAAATTTCTGTCAAAGACGCACTGCCGTGGATATTGATGATGTTGGAATTTTTAGCCACCATCACATTTCCGGTTTCCTCGGATACGACAATAACCAGAGCGTCCGTCATCTCGGCCAGTCCGAGCGCCGCCCTGTGCCGGGTGCCGTACCGAGACGGTAAATCGCTTTTGAATGACAAGGGTAGGATAACGCCGACCTTGGCAATCCGATCTCCTTCAATAATGACAGCGCCGTCATGGACCGGGTTGTCGCTCCAGAAAATACTGGTGATCATCTCCTTGGAAATCAGCCCCTGCACGGGGATGCCGCCTTTGAGGACATCGTCCAAATTTTCTTTTGCCGGAAGGACAATCAAGGCGCCGATGCGTCGTCTGGACAGTGTCTTTACACTCTCCGCAATAGTTTGTATCGTTGTCGGATCGCTTTTTTGAGGAAATCCAAAAAGTATGGCTTTCAGATTTTTCGCCTGAAGAACACTCCGAATTTCATTCCGAAATACGATGATGATAATCAGCGCGAGGAGAGCAGTAATACCTTGCATGACCCAACTGGTCAAAATAAGACCAAAATAAACGGAGATCCGCTGAAAAATCCAGAGGAAAGCGATTCCGGTAAGCACCCTGAAAACATAGGTTCCTCTGAACAGCACGTAGAGGCGAAACAGAATGTAACTGTTTAACAGGATGTCGATGACATCCTGCCAACGCATATAATGAATAAAAGACATGAAAATATTCCAGATCCGTCAATCGGTGATGCTGAATCTCAAGATATATAACAGCTTTCCATTTTGGTCGGAAATCTCAACCCGCCACGGGCCTTTGTCGGTCTCTCGAAGTTGGATCGTGCTGAAGGTCGCCCAACGAGGCGGTTGAAGGTATAATCGTTTATTGGTACTTGGACTATCTCTGTGAAACCACTTATGGTAAATGAACGTTTTTTCAGGAACCGGATCAAATGAGGTGTAACAGCAGACTTTCCCGATCTTAATGGAAAAAACAACGGCCGGATTATGGGGGGCAAAATCCTTGATATCTTCGCACATGACCGCACGATCCAGAGTCAATTTTTTTTTGGTGACGCCTGACGTCGGATGTCGAGGGTTTTGTGCAAACAACAATTGCGGAAAAAACAGATTTAAACATAAAATTACAATCAGGATATATTTAAGTCTCATGGTTTTCAATTGAATGGCTCCGGATTTTTGCCGCCGGTTTTACCATGCCCGAGGCGATTGATTGTCAAAAAAGTAAACGATTACGTGTTCTTAAAACCTGTCATTGATTCATTAACGTATTTGAACAAGCTAAATGATGATAATATTTAAGAAGCTATGTTTGCAAGTAAAAACGTCGTTCATATTTCAAGGGGTTCGCTGATATAAACATATAACAAAAAACAATCTGTTGAAATAGACGTTCATAAGTTTTATTGTTGTTCTCAATACGGAGAATGGTGCATGTCCTTTTTAAGGAATAAAAAAACCAAAAATTTTCGGCATCTCTTTCGATCGTCGTTTTGATTCTGATTGCCGGTTCAAAACACGATCTTACTTCAAACGCTGAGCTTGAGATCGTCCGTCAAAAAATTATTACAAAAATCACAAAAGGAGAGATATGAACCGAGCCATAAAATGGGGATTGATCATCAGTGGAAGCCTGGTTGTCCTGCTCATTGCAGCCCTGGTCTTGCTGCCGAAATTCGTGGATGTTCGCCGGTATAAACCGCTGATCGAGGCGCAGGTGACCAAGGCGACCGGGAGACCCTTCAGTGTGGGGGACGATCTGCACATTTTTCTGTTTCCTTATGCCGGGATTTCGTTTTCCGATCTTCACCTTGGAAATCCGCCGGGTTTTGAGGAAAAGGACTTTGTTTTCGTAAAATCTTTTGTTGTTAGGGTTAAACTTTTCCCTCTTCTTTTTAGAGATGTTCAGGTCAAACGGTTTATACTAAATGGGGCTCGAATTGTCTTGGAAACCAACAAGGACGGTCGGGTCAACTGGACATTCAACCCAAAAACCGGTCCTGAGACTTCTGCTAAAACTTCTCCAAACTTAAACATCCCCAAGCAGAATGAGTCCGGCAAATGGGTCGATCTGAAGGCATTTACCTTGGGTGAATTAGCGGTGAAGGATGGGTCTGTTGTTTGGATGGATGATCGGAAGAAATTACGCAGGGAAATCTCTGACATGACGCTTTTGCTTCAAAATGTTTCTCTGGAACGCCCGATCGGCCTTGCCTTCTCCGCCAAGCTGGATGGACAGCCGTTATCCGTTGACGGTGATGTCGGTCCCATCGGGAAAATGCCCGGCAAGGGAATGATTCCGCTGGATCTTTCCGTCAGGGTCCTTGAGCAAATGGATGTGAATATAAAAGGGCATGTCACAGATCCGGCCACCCGTCCCAAATTTGACATGGATGTTAAAATATCACCGTTTTCACCGCGAAAACTGATGGCTGCAATGGGAAAGCGCTTTCCCGTATCGACAACCGATCCCGAGGCGCTCGGCCGCATGGCCCTCAAGGGCGAGGTTAAAGGGGATATGAAAAACATATCGATTTCAAAGGGCGTATTGGACTTGGATGAGTCTAAGGCGAAATTCATGATACAGGCAGATCATTCCGATCATCCCCGAGTGACGTTCAATTTGGCTGTTGATCAAATCGATATGGATCGATATTTGCCCGCGCAAGGCCCAAAAAAAGCCGTCCAAAAAACAACCGGGTCCGGGGCGCCGAATGCTAAAAAATCCGGACCAATAAACGCTAAAACCAAGACCGATTATTCTCTCTTGCGCCGGCTGGCATTGAACGGGACCGTTCGCATCGAAAAACTTAAAATCAAGAATGCCAAAATCGAGAATGTATATTTAAAGGTGACCGGAGAAAAAGGCCTTTTTAATTTGCGGCCGGTTACCTTGGAACTGTATCAGGGCAAAATGTCCGGCAACGGTATGTTCAGCGTCCAACAGGATGTGCCGAAAACCGATATTCAATTGGAATTAAACGGCGTCAAGGCAGGTCCCCTTCTCGTAGATGTATTAAAAAAAGATTTTCTGGAAGGGGTTTTAAAGGCAAAAATCCATCTCGGCATGAAGGGAGATGATCCCGGTGTTATCAAAAAGACATTAACCGGCAATGGGGATCTTTTGTTTAAAAACGGTGCGATCAAAGGCATCAATTTAGAAGCAATGATTCAAAATGTCAAAACCGCATTCGGGTTGGCTGAAAAAGGAGAAAATGCACCACGAACCGACTTTTCCGAACTTCATATCCCTTTTTCAGTTCAAAACGGGGTCTTTCGCACCAGCGACACCACTCTCTTATCCCCTTTGATTCGATTAAAGACATCAGGCGTCGCCGATTTGATAAACGAACGGCTTGATTTCAGATTGGAACCCAAAGTCGTCGCCACTCTCAAAGGCCAGGGAGATGCCGAAAATCGATCGGGTATCATGGTTCCGGTGTTGGTTTCCGGCACTTTTTCTTCTCCCGAATTCCGACCGGATCTCCAAGGGATGTTGAAGCAGGAAATTGAAAAAAGACTTCCGGATTTGCAAAAACAATTTAAGGGCAACGAATCCTCCAAAGATGGATCTCAAACAATGGAGGACCAGGTCAAGGGGATTCTCAAGCTGTTCGGCAAATGAGAATTGGCACAGATATTGCTTTTAACATAAATCAAATGGAATCAAGCAATAGCTTTTTGATTCCCACCTCCTTTTGACCCTGCCGGGTTGTCGCTCCCGGCAGGGTTTTTCAGTTGGGATGCCGGAGACAGGGAGCCTGTTTCTTTATTCGCCTTCGTATCCTGCATGCTTATCGGAGTGGCGCACTGTTCCCGTTTCACCAGGGGGACGAGTCTCATCATTCTCTCGATTCAGCCGGGTACGGTCCCGCCGTCAATTTTTTAAGCATGTCTGTCAAAGAGTTGCCGGATTATATCTTTAAATTTTCTTCAGATAATCCTCGAAATCCCAAAAAACAGACCGGGAAAGCCGAACTGAAAATTATCGAGATGTTCAATCACAATCTCCAGCTAAAAAGATGGAAAGGAATTATATCCATTAATGGGAAGCCCTATATGTCCAAGTTCAGCGCAAGGCGCATGCAACCATCATAACTGAACGGCCGAACA
>Ga0307440_1000430_pt1 | contig 20569 bp, 23 predicted proteins | sample SalMarWE160410MG_FD_202150 | JGI IMG/M metagenome (GOLD analysis project Ga0307440, IMG submission 202150) | Salt marsh sediment microbial communities from the Plum Island Ecosystem LTER, Massachusetts, United States - WE1604-10 | ecosystem: Environmental > Aquatic > Marine > Intertidal zone >... | reverse complement strand
GAAAGCCGTTGAGGCCAACCGCATATATAGCTATAATAGTTACAACAATTGGTAGATGTCAGATGCGTTGATTCCAAGAGATCAATTTCACGGTTCAATTGAAGCCGGTGGACGAAATAGGAGGAGTGTCACTTTATTGACGAGAAGTGGTTTCAAAACCTCCCCTCGGTCTCAATCTCTGTGTTAAACTGTGATGTCCAATCCTCGAAATATTCCCGATATTCCTGCGGTTGGCTTCCACAGTTTGCCTTGACCTTGAACCCGATTGAAGGTTTTGAAACCACTTCGAGGACATTCGCGGCAGTCAAAGGCAAGACGCCTAATTAAAATACGATTTCAAGGGGAAAGAAGAGATTTTCACCTCAAGACTGGGGGCTGCGAGGACCTCATTTTTTTATCCAGTGTTTTACCAAATCTTCAATGACGGCACATTCCAGACCAAATGGCAGGTATCCTGCGTATCCAAGAATCGGCATTTCAAATAGTTTGTAGCGGTTAACGAACGGAATGCTGTATTCCCATTTGGCCAGGCTGTAATAGTTCCACATTTCCCAGAAAAATCCGCAAAAGAGGGCAGCAGCCACGGATGCTATCACCGGGCTCCAATGACCGGCGGCCATTTCAGAAAATATGTGCCTTTCTCCCATCAAGGTCTGAAGGGAAACGATGATGATCAGCGGGGAGATCCACAACAAAGAGAAAAGGTAATTCGGCCATACGCCGATGCCGGCAAGGCTGATGCCGGATATGACAAGCGCGAAAACCGCCAACAATTTGGCATTGGGGTATTTAACAGGGTTAAGGTTATCAAATGCCGGTCGAATCCATGAATACGTGTTCATTACGTCGCGTGTTCCCAAAACCGCCGGCAATACGGTTGAAAAGGAAAGGGTGGCATGCCAAAAGTATTCCCAGGAATTAAAATGAATCCCCGTGTATTGCCAGTTCTGAACGAACCGGTTCAGGTATTCGAAAAACCACCAGAACCCGGCGCTCATGGGAAAAAGCATCAGGAAAATCCCGGGACTGCCGGTCATCATGCATCGGCCGGTTCGTTTCCGGCAAAATGCATTGATGACCAGTATATATGAGAGCCACAGAGGAGTAAATGTATGGGGTTGAAATTTGGTAAACCAGGAAAATCGTGTCCATGCCAAAATCCAGGTCGCGATGCCTGTAATAATACCCAACCAGCCCCACCAGGGAAATGAGTGCAAAGGCAATGGCTTGATGCTCGTCTGCTGCCGGTATAATTTGAATCCCAAGAAGACCAGGGGTGCAACAAAACAAAGGATGAAAATAGCATATCCCGTAAAGACATACCATGAGAAGGGGGCATGAAGCACATAGCGGCTGTGGGGAGGAAATTCCAGATATCTTTGCACCGGAAAACCCGCAAAAACGACACCCAAAAGCGGCAGCCCCAAAAGCATCGCTGCCAGGATCAGCAGCTTGGCAATTTCTTTTTTCACGAATGACACGTTAATCTTCGGGCGAAGGTAATATCTTCACCACGGTCCTGTGCATTTTTTTACCGTTTTTCAATATGTATGACTTCCGAACGGTTTCAAGGCGGCCTTGGGCAAACAGTCTGACACATTCCGGGTACAACGACCATTCCAGTTTCAATCCTTTTTCCCTGATTGATTCCAGCGTGTCATCTTCTGAAATGGCATAGGCTTTTTGACCGATAATCGCCCCCGTATCTTCGCCGTAATCGACAAAATGTACCGTACATCCGCCGATCTTGCTTCCATAACGAAACGTATCGCCATAACCGTCATTCCCGGGAAACGCCGGTAGCAGGGCCGGATGAATATTCATGATTTTAGGGTGCCCCGGAACCGTATTCACCCTGTCGATAAAATAGGGGGTTAGATTTCGCATAAAACCGGCCAGTACCAGAAGATCGAACGGATAATTTTTCATTTTGTCAAGAATCGCCGCTTCTGCGATCGCCCTGGGGATAAAGAAACCTTTCACGGTTTCATCATCGGCATCTGCCGGGAAAAGCGTTTGCTTTGAAAGAATTTCATCAAGATCAAAATCATCGGGCAAGGTGGCCTGTTTCGGTGCTTTTTTGAAGTTTCGGATAATGGACGGGTAATCTACGACAAAGGTCGGAATATTATGGCTTTTGCCCCTTTTGAGACCGGCGGCATGGGGGTTATCCGACCCTATAAATACGATACTGCCGGGTATCTTACCGGATTCACAGGCATTCATAATGGCCTGGAGGTTTGTCCCGCTGCCGGATATCAGTACGCCGATACGAATATTCTTCTTCATTACCATTATTTCCAAAGTTACAATACTTTTACCATGAGCGGAATGGCGACAAAGGTGCCGATGGCACTGCCCAGATTCGTGAAAACCACCACCAAAAGAATACGCGTGATCTTATTTTTCCAGAAACCTCTTACGGAAAGAATGTCCCTGGACAAGTTTTCAAAATCTCTGACCTTGGGCTTTCGCGAAAAAGCCTCCACAAGACCTGAAACCCACCCCGCCGCTATCATGGGATTCAAAGAGGTCAGCGGGGCGGCCAGGATTGAAGATAGAATTGTCAATGGATGAGCCAAAGCAATGGCTGCGCCAAGGCCTGCCAGAATACCGTTTGCCATGATCCACCAGATAATCATATTCGCGCCGACATGAGTTCCTCCGTGATAGAAACCCCATATAAAAAGGACAAGGATGCCCAAAGGGATGATCCATTTTAACAGGCCGGTAAATTTTCCTTTAGGTGGAATTCGGTTCAAACGATCCATATCGATCTCGGCGTCCCAGTATTTTTTAATGCCGGGGACGTGACCGGCGCCCACAACCGCCACAATTTTATCGCCGGGTGCGGTTCGAATTTTATGAGCCAGGTATTGATCTCTTTCGTCGATCAGAATATCTCTTAAAACAGGAAGCGATTTCCCCACATCGGCAAGAAGCGATTCAAGCACATCTTGCTGTTGCATTTTTTCAATGTCTTTTTCGGTGATTTCTTCGATCTCGCCCATGGACAACAGCAGGTGAAACAGGAGTTTGATTTTACCCCACAATCCCATGGCACGCCAGGTTTTGGCCAGGGTGATGCGGATGCTTCTATCGGATAGGTGGATGCGGGCACCGACGGCCTCTGCGGCATCGATGGCTTTGATCATCTCAGCGCCGGGCACAATATCGAATTTATCGGCGATCCGTTTTTGAAAGGATGCCAGAAGGAGATTGGACAAAAGCAAAAAGGATTTTTTTTCTTTAATAACCTTGATAATGTCCGTATCCAGCCATTTCTCTTTCTGGCGAATCGATTGATACCTGGCATCACACAATTCAACACAGACCGTATCCGGTTTTTCTGTTTCGATGACGCTGCCGACCAGCTGAGCGCTCTCCTTAGATACGTGTGCAGTACCCACCAGTATGATTTCTTTTTCTTCAAAAAAAAGAGAATGTATGTTATTTGTTTCGCCTTTCATTCAAATTCCTTGTAAAATTAAATTCAATCCGAAGCGGTCAGTTTCGACGGTCTCGTAATATGAATTCGGCTTTTTACGAATTCATTAATTTTAAACAGTGAGACGGTTACGAGATAAATATATATATGAAAGCGCCTGTCTTTGACAAGCCCGAATAAAAATGGACCCCAAAAATATAAAAAGCAAACTGGAAAATTTGTATCTGCGGTATAATCGGGATCAATATATCCATCCGGATCCCGTCGAATTTTTACATCAATACGATGATATCAAAGACCGTGAGATTGCCGGACTGATTGCGTCTTCGCTGGCATACGGAAGGGTCAAACAAATCCTTAAAAGCGTGTCGTCCGTTCTGAACCGGATGACGCCGTCGCCGTATCTGTTTCTCAAGGATTCAACGCATCCATCCATGTGTAAAACCTTTAAGAATTTTACACACCGGTTTGCCCGAGGGGATCATATAGCAGGATTGCTGCAGGGCGCCAAAAACGTGCTTGACCAATACGGTTCATTGAACGACTGTTTCCTCCGGGCGATATACGACGATGACAGAACCATCATATCCGCCCTCAACTTTTTTTCAATTGCGCTTACCGCAGAAAATTGCACCCCGGGCCATCTTATTGCTTTGCCTCAAAGAGGAAGTGCCTGCAAACGTATGAATTTATTTTTAAGGTGGATGGTTCGAAAAGACGATGTGGATCCGGGCGGCTGGCAAGGGATTGCTCTTTCAAAACTGATCATTCCTTTGGACACGCACATGCATAAGATCGGTTTGAGGCTGGGGTTTACCAAAAGCCGGCAGGCGAATATGAAAACCGCCCTTGAAATTACTTCCGGGTTCAGACAAATTGCGCCGGATGACCCGGTAAAGTATGACTTTGTCCTGACACGGTTCGGGATCAGGTCCGATATGAACATCGACACCCTGTAGCATTAAATTTCATTTAAGATTCATATTTGACAAAAAAGTACTGATATCTTATATATGCCCATTATGTCAGAAGATATGCTGTCAAAATTAACTGCCGACAAAAAAAACCTGGAACGGGTCCTCGACAACCTCAGGATCGGCATCATCGCCCATGATTTAAACCGCCGCATCTTTTATTTCAATAAGGAGGCCGAAAGAATCACCGGTTACAAAAGAGAAGAAGTTCTGGGTAAAGATTGTCACCAGGTCTTTGGCGAACCTTTTTGCGGCGGACGGTGTTCGTTTTCCGATAATGCGCCGGCTTTTAGGGATAAAAAGGAGTATTTAAACCATATTGTAACAAAAAGCGGTGAAGCCCGTCGCATTGAAATGTCCGTTACGATGATGAAAGACAACAAGGGCCGGGATTTCGGGGTGCTGGCATCGCTGGCAGATGTCACCGAGATGTTAAATCTTTCCATGAAGGCCCGTGAACTGGCCAGTTTTTCGGGCATTGTCGGCAAGGACGCCAAAATGATGACGGTTTTCCGGCAAATCCGGGATGTCGCGGGCTATGATTATCCGGTCCACATATCCGGGGAAACCGGCACCGGCAAGGAATTGGTTGCCGAAGCCATTCATAATGAAAGTCACAGAAGCGGTGCGCCCTTTGTTCCCATCAATTGCGGGGCCCTTCCGGAAAGCCTCATCGAAAGCGAACTGTTCGGTCATGTCAAAGGCGCCTTTTCAGGCGCTCTCCGGGACAAAAAAGGGCGTTTTGAACTGGCTGACAAGGGGACTATTTTCCTTGACGAAATCGCTGAACTTTCAAAACAAATGCAGGTTAAGCTGTTGCGTTTTTTGCAAAACGGCATGTTTGAAAAAGTCGGGGGAGAAAAGACCGTTCGCGTGAATGTCCGGGTGATCAGCGCCACCAACAAGGATTTAAAGAAGGAGGTCCAACAAGGCACGTTTCGAAAGGATTTGTTTTACAGGCTCAATGTCATTCCGATACATCTCCCACCGCTGCGTGAGCGAAGAAACGACATTCCGCTGCTCGTCGATCATTTTTTAAAGGAAGCCGGAGAAATGCATGACAGCATACCACCGAAAATTTCCAGGGAAGCCGTTTCCTTAATGATGGAGTATCAATGGCCGGGCAATGTTCGGGAGCTGCAAAATGCTATTCAGTTTGCCATTGTTAATTGCAGCGGTGATATGATTTCCCCCAAAGAGCTTCCCATGGAACTCAGGGACCAGAGCATCCTTTGTGCTCCCCGCGGCGCTTCCAAAAAACTGAATGAGGAGATTGTGAGAACCGCTCTGGAAAAATCCGGCGGAAACAAAGCAAAGGCCGCCAGAAGCCTGGGGGTGGGCCGGGCCACCCTGTACCGGTTCTTGAACGACCATCCGCATACTTTCCAACAGTAACTTATCATTGGTGCTTGACCGAAGCCGCTGCTTTTTTGGTCAAAAACTCAAAATACAAAACGAGCCGGTACCGTCAATCAACAATCATAAATCGCCAATTAAAAAGGGCTCCCAAAGGGAGCCCTTTTTAATTTATGGAATTACCGATATTTCATCGGGTTAAGCCTGTTATTATTTAGCTTCCATTTCCCGGCGATCCGCCATATCCATCAAGACCCTTTCTCTGGCTTTATCGATGCCGAGTTCTTTTCGCTTTTTATCGATATGCGCAATCATCATCGCTGCCATTTCATACGGATCTGCGGTAAAGCCCCATTTCCCGAGACCTTGTTTCTCCAACCCGTCAAACAGAAGGTTGTGGAACTTTGTTTCTTCAACAATGGGGAAGGTCACTCCAAAAACGGTATACACACCCGAGGCGACAAAATATTGCCCGATACTTATGGCTTTTTCGCTCATCCATTCGGGAGCGGCGCCTGCAGCGGGAAGTTCAGCGATGCTATGCCCCAGACCGCCTTCTTTAACCATAGCGGAAGCTGCAATAAGAATCCGGCTGTTGTCTACGCAGGAACCGACACCCAGAACCGGCGGCATCCCAACCGTTTCACAGACTTCCTGCAATCCGGGTCCTGCAAATATTGCCGCTTCAGGGGTTGTCAATCCGGCCTTGGCAAGCGCAATCTGGGAACACCCGGTCTGGAGCACCAGGATATCATTTTTAATTAACTCCTTAACCAGTTCCACATGAACCCAGTCCTGTTTAACTCTTGGGTTGGTACATCCCACCACACCGGCAACCCCCCGGATCCGGCCGTTAATGATATTGTCATTGAGTGGTGTATAGGATCCTCGAAAAGTTCCGCCGAGCATGTAGTTAATGTACTCATGGGAGAATCCGTGAACACCGATGTTCTTAATTCTCGGGATTTCGATTTCCCCTGTTCTGTTTTTGAACCTTGAGATGGCCTTTATCACGATCTCATCGGTACACGCACTCGGGTGATGTTCATCAAATTCGATATGCTGTGCGCCTTCGATATGACATCTCGGGTTCGTGGTTATGAGATGAGTCCCGTAACATTCGGCAACCTTGGCCAATCCCTGTTTGATACACTGTACATCCACCGTCATTGCATCCACGGCGTTAGTAACCAAAATCGCTTCCGTTGACATGAAGTTGCCTGCATGGGGGATACCGTGTCGTACCAGCATTTCTGCGCCTGAGCAGCACATGCCAACCAGGTTGATGCCCGCGGCTCCGGCTTTATTGGCGGCTTCAACGAGTGTCGGTTCATTCACTGATACCAGCATGGATTCAAAGAGATTTGGTTCGTGCCCGTGAACGATGATATTGACATGGTCTTCTTTTAAGACCCCCATATTCACTTCAATACTGACCGGAGAAGGAGTTCCGAAAAGAATATCGGATATTTCCGTTGCCACCATGGATCCGCCCCAGCCGTCGGCAAGGGCGGTTCGGCTGCACTGTTTGGTAATGTTTTCATAATGCTGGTCCACGCCCATATGGGTTCGGTGCATCAGCTCCATGATCTCACGCATGGCGCCCCTGGGGACAATGCCCAGCTTTCGCCAGGTTTCCAATGTTTTTTCCGGAACGCGCTTGGCAAAGGGGATTTCGCCATCCACCTGTGTATAAGTCCGCTCGAGTTCTTCATACAGATCCATAGCGATATCATTCATTTCCCGTCCTTCGGTTTCGATGCCGATGGACGATGCAACTTCTTCAAGTTTTATGGTGTCCTTGATGGCATACTCTGTTATATTCCCTTTTACGACCTCTCGGAAAAGATCGAGCATGCTCATGCCGTGATCGGTATGGGCCGCGCTTCCGGAAGCCACCATGCGGGCAAAATTTCGAGCCATAATGGTGTCAATGGTCGCGCCGCAAACGCCGACCTTTCCGTAAGGATCCCTGGCATTCAGCCGGCAGGGACCCATGGCGCAGTGCTTGCAACATGCGGAATCCGCACCGATGGGGCAGGCTTTCATGCTGGCCGCTCTGTCAAAGGCTATCTCGACACCGTCTCTTTTTGCTTTTTTAAGCATTTGTATGGTGGCGTCACAGATCGTGACATCCTTTGGGTTGATCTCTTTTTTCTTCGACAACAGTTCCTTTTTTTCCATTTGGCCTCCTTTGCGGAAAGACTGCTATTAATAATGATTATAGAATGTCGTTATTGATAATGATTACTAATAATCTTAAAGTGCCTGATGGTTTTTTGTCAAGATAAAAATATATCTTATTATATGTTATAGAATGTTACTCTTTGAAAAAATTACTTTTTTAAGTTCATTTAATTGATAACGCCGATTGCGACGTCTGTAAATTCCGGTTGAGATTTTAATTTAACAATAGAGATGATTGTAAAATATTATAGAATATGAGATAGAAAAATATTCAATAATTCATCAAAAAGGATATTCACATGTCTGAAAAACCGATCAAGCTGTATTCTTTGAGCACTTGCAGTCATTGTAAATCGACCAAGAAACTTTTGAATGAGTGTACGGTTATGTATGAATTTGTCGATGTTGATCTTTTAGAAGGAGAGGAACGCCGGGCCATATTGGAGGATGTGAAAAAATTCAACCCCAAATGCTCTTTTCCGACCATTATCATCGGCGATAAGGTTATCGTGGGGTTCAAGGAAAATGAGATAAAGGAGGCCTTGGGGCTTTAATGGATAAGTGGCTGAGCCGCCGGAGACCTAAAGCTTCAATAAACGGCCATTTCCTGATCCGAATCCTTCCCTTTGTCCGAAGTGACGTATGCCGCCTGTTTGCCGCGTCTGTCAGGATTTTGTCTGCGGCCTTCGCTGTATCTGCGTTCGGGAATATGCACGGTATAGGAATATCTGCGGCGATCAATTCCGGTGCGTCTGCCGCCCTTATCTGATAATAAGCGTCTGTCCATATTTCGTTTGATAAGCAAATTTCGTGCAAAGTCGGCATGTTTGACATAAACAATGTGTTAATTCTATTAATTTCAAATAGATAAAAAATGGGATTTATACAGCCTGTTTGAAATTATTTTAAAAGCATTGAAAGTTATGTAAACCGTTACATAACAATTGGGTGGTTTTATATACAGCTATAAGACACCTGAAGATCGCCGGCGAAATGGGGAAAAAGGTCGGATCAAATGTATTCTTGCGGTTAAAATTTTCGCGTTCCTTGAACTTGAACAAAAATGAGCATTTTTCAAAGGTCTCGAGGGAGCAAGAAAAAGGCCCGAATAAATCGGGCCTAAACATAGCAAATATTTCAACGATGAACAACCCCCCTGTCAGACGTTGTGTTTGATTTTTGCGAGAACCTCCGGGGTGGGTTTGGGGAGTCCGGCGATTTTCCATGCGACGATCGGATCAGGGAATTGCTGGTAATGACAATCCTTTGCCTGCTTGACGTTCTTACAGACAGCACGGAGTATGGGAAACGCCTCGAACTTCTTGTAATAGTCCCTCATGAATTTAAGAATTTCCATTCTTTCCTCGGTCAAAGGACATTCCCGGGAAACCCCTTCCTTGTCCGCCAGTTCGCAGGCGACATTTTCGTTCCAATCTTCAAAGTTAATCAGGTATCCTTCTCTATCCAAGTCGAGATTAACATTTTTTTGTTCCAGCGTCATGATGTTTTACCTCCCCTATCAATATTTATTTGAGTCTCGAATTCCGATACCCTTCAAAAGCCTTGGACGTTCGTCTAAATGTGAGTGCGACATCTGAATAAAATTAATGCCGGCAGCGCGGTTGTCAAGACAGGATGCCATTTCAATTCGAGTGGTTTGAAAACGATCGAACCGTCCGGTAAAGTTTCTTTGCTTGATAAGAACTCCGGACAAACGGGCCGCAGGCGACTTCGATAAACCCCATTTCAAGTGCAATTTTGCGCCAGTTGTCGAATTCCCGAGGAGGAACAAAGCGTTTAACCGGCAGATGGGCTTTGGTGGGCTGAAGATATTGGCCCAGTGTCAGCAATCGGCATCCTGTATTAAGCAGATCCTTCAGGGTGTTGTGGATTTCTTCGGTATTTTCTCCCAGACCAAGCATTAATCCGGACTTGGTAACGATATCCGAGTCAAAAGCGACCATCTGTTTTAAAAGATCCAGGGAACGTCTGTAGACGGCTTCCGGCCGGACAGCCGGATAAAGCCGCGGAACGGTCTCTATATTATGGTTTAAAACGTTCGGGCGGGCTCCGGCAATTCTTTTGAGAGCATCTTTATTTCCTTGAAGATCTGGAATGAGCAGCTCGATTAGTGCCTCCGGGACCTTCTTACGGATTTCATCTATTGTTCGGACAAAGAGAAAAGCCCCGCCGTCTGAAAGATCGTCCCGTGTGACCGAGGTGATCACCACATAATCCAGATTCAGGCACATGACCGTTTCGGCAACCCTTACCGGTTCATCTGGATCCGGTGGATGTCGGGGGCCATGGACAACAGCGCAAAATCGACAGTTACGCGTGCAACGATCCCCCATAATCATAAATGTAGCGGTCTTACGGGAAAAGCATTCCCAAATATTGGGGCATTGCGCTTTTTGACAAACAGTATGAATTTTTGCCCTGCTGATGAGCGCCCCGACCTCTTCATGGACGGTGCCGGATGGGAACCGCTTCTTGAGCCAGATGGGTTTTGCCCCATGTTTTTTTCGTACATGACACTGCGTCATGTCGGCCTCGACAACGTCATGAGAATGTTCCTGTCGATACATTTTTCTAAAAAAGAAACCATCTTGGAGGGTTCAAATTTAACCGGGTTAAATCCAAAGACAGATTTAAGATGATGTTTCATTGCTTCTCTTACCGGTTTCATGGGGATGGTTTTCGATAGCTCTTGGGCCATGGATGTCACGCCGACATCGACAAGCCCGCATGGGTGGATCCACTGGAAAGGTTTCAGCGATAAGCTGACGTTCAGGGCGCAACCGTGGAAGCAGACGCTCCGCTTAACGGAGATGCCGACACTTCCCAGTTTTTTATCCGCCATCCAGATTCCCCTGTTGAGCGTATTCCTCCCGGCAAATATCTCCCAATCTGAAACCGTACGAAGCATGATTTCTTCAAGACCCGTCACGTAGTCGGTGATTTTCAGTCCGGCTTTGGCGAGATCGATAATGGGATAAACCACCAGCTGACCGGGGCCGTGGAATGTAATATCTCCCCCTCTTTCCACTTGAATGACGGGGATCTTTAACCTTTTAAGAAAGGCCCTCGAAACCTTAAGATTCTCTATGCCGCCCCTTCTTCCAAGGGTAAATACGGGAGGGTGCTCCAGAATTAAAATAATATCGTTTTCAAGAACGCCGCCTTGTCTGGCGCTTACAAGATGGTGCTGAAGATCCAGCGCATCCTGGTATTCCAGCATCGGCAGGTCCAGACAAAGACACGATTTATTGTTAAGACCGCGCATGAATTAAAATTTTGATATATATAATAAGGATTAATCTAATCCATCCTTGAATCGCTTTGTCGTTAAAACGAAATGCTTGCCGTATATTAAATAATTTTCGTCGGGGGCTCGTCCTTTGCCATGAGTACGATATCCCTTGGATTACAGAGCTGTCTCGGTAATTCTGCCACACGACCGCAGGATATGCAAACAAAATTGATGTGCTGCAGTTTTGGCTTGCAGATATGCCTGGGGTTTCTGCTTGTTTGACCGCAGTGCTCGCAAATGAAAGTTTCCTTCATCTCTACCGGATCGCATAGGTGGCCGGTATCTGTGGCGGCTTTTCCGCAATTTTTGCATATATGAACTTCATTTTTCATGATCATTTTCCTTTTTGATTTTTAATTGGAATAAATGTAAGTTGACCTTCATTGTTTGGTTCGCCGGATGACAGTATTCAGATTCATCCGGTGTTTTACGCATCGAATATCATTAAATCAAAATTGATGCCAATTGTATCCATAATTCGTTTAAATAAATTATTAAAATATATCAAGATATTATAATCAATTAAAGTTTTTCCCGGATAAAAGTGCATCGTGGAAAGATAATTATGATACATTATCATGATACACTAATGTTTCAAAAAAGATCCGGCCATTGAATTTTCAATGCTTTGATATTCAACGGAGAGTGTATCGAATGTCGTTCTTTTTTAACGTCTTGCCAGGAATTTGTCATGATGATATGGAATCGTCACCATGAACGTTATTTTCATCCTGATGGTACTGTGTGCATTCTGCTTTTCAGGCTGGCAGCAAATTTTCTCTGCGCCGGTCCAGGGGGCTCCGTCGCCCATGGCAGCGCTCTCCGCCGCGATGATCAAATCAGCCGGCGGTTCCGTGGAGCTGGCGATCGGTTTGGTGGGGGTAATGGCCCTGTTTTTGGGATTGATGAAAGTAGCTGAAGCCGGCGGCATGCTCACTATTTTGGCACGACTGATCCGTCCATTGATGGTGAGGCTATTTCCCGAGGTTCCGGCGGACCATCCAGCCATGGGGGCGATGATCCTGAATCTTTCCGCCAATATGCTGGGGCTCGGCAATGCCGCGACACCCTTCGGTATCCGGGCCATGCAGGAACTTGACAAACTGAACCCGCAGCACGGTACAGCCACCAATGCCATGGCATTGTTTCTGGCCATCAACACATCCAGCGTGACCCTGTTGCCCACCGGCGTGATTGCCCTTCGTGCGGCCGCCGGTTCATCAGATCCGGCGGCCATTTTACCCACCACTTTATTCGCCACCATCGGTTCCACCATCGTTGCCGTGATTGCCGCCAAAGTATACCAGAGATTCGTGCCGCTTAAAACGGTTGCGGGTGATGCTGTTTTGAAAACACCTTTGGAAAATGAAGAAGATATGCCTTTAAAAGAGGCGGCCGACGGTTATCCGATATGGGTCAGCCTTCTGGCGCTTGCGTTTCTGGTGGCATTAATACCCGTTGCAGTGGTTTACGGACGTTTGGTTTCGCCGTGGATACTGCCGGCGCTCATGGTTGGATTTTTAGGTTTCGGTCTGGTGCGGCGTGTGCGCGTTTATGAAGTGTTTGTTGAAGGCGCCAAGGATGGATTTAAGGTGGCTGTTCGGATCATACCCTATCTGGTAGCCATCCTGGTGGCGGTGGATATGCTGCGGGCCAGCGGCGCCATGAAGGCCGTTGCCGGTATGCTGGGCGGCGTTACCGGTCGTTTCGGCCTGCCGGCGGAAGCCCTTCCTATGGCATTGATGCGGCCCTTTTCCGGTTCAGGGGCATACGGCATCCTCGCTTCCATCATCAATGATCCAGGCATTGGTCCCGACAGCTACACGGGCTATCTGGTTTCAACACTTCAGGGGTCCACTGAAACGACCTTTTATGTGATGGCTGTTTATTTCGGTGCCGTACAGGTCCGTCGTATCCGCCATTCGCTGGCTGCAGGATTGACGGCGGATGTCGCCGCTGTGATCTTTGCGGTTCTCGCCTGCTCGTTTTTTCTCAGATAAGCATGTGTGCTGATATGATATTATCTGTCTTTTTCAGGAGGTTTTAATTTCATTCCGAAGATATAGATAAACGCCATCCCGATCATGCCGATCAATCCGGCTCTTCTCATATCTTCGAGGCTTGCATAGCTGGATACATAGCGGTAAAAGACATATCGCGGATCGAGTTGAGTCGCTTTGTTGAGATCGGCACTGGCCAACGCCTTCCTGCCTAATGCTTGATACGCTTTGCCTCGTGTCCTGTAAACATCGGACAATATTCGCTGATCGCTTTCAAGGGCAATGGCCTTGGTGGCATCCTGAATCGCTTCATCCAGTTGACCGTTCAACCGTAAGGCTTCCGCCCGGTAGCTCAGCGCAGCGGCCATTTCAGGTTTCAACTCGAGGGCTTTGTCAAAATTGACAATGGCTTTTGGGTAGTTTCCGATTTTGAGATACCCCATCCCCAGCATCTGGTAGGCATTGGCTTTATTGGGAACCAGATGGATATAATGGGAAAAATCCTGGATGACCTTGTCCCATTTTTCCTGAAAATAATAATTCAGTCCGCGTTCTTCGTAGGCCGGCGCAAACCCGGGATTCAACTCCAGGGCCTTGGTGAAATAATGGATCTTTTTATAGGCAAATGAGGTTTTCATTCCCAGGTTGAAATAATGGGCGGCATTGCCTTCAAAAGCGTAGGCCTGGGGCACCTGTTTGGACCACAGGGCGGTCATCAAGAGTGTAAGCAAGCAGATGGTTATTTTTTTCATGTTCTTATCTCTCTTCTAATGTATTTTTACAAAATTGTTCTTACGAAATGATCAATTTAATACCTGGACACGGTCAGCAGTATTTTTGAGAATGTTAGCCGAAAGATATGTTGGAGCATGCGTATCACTGTCGATCCGACAGCGCACCGGACATTTAATTCGACTTTTTCCTAACATATGGCACGGTTTCCGGTTTGCAAGATTTAGCATCAAATTTTTATCAATGTTTATCCAGGTCGTATCGCTAATCACCGCTAAATATAGCATTAGCAAATATCGTTCCAAAAAGAAGCTGGTGAAAACTTAATTTTATTCATCGTTTCATCCGGTTGTCTTTTTGAATGGTCGAGAATTCAGAATGTGAAAGAGGGCATCGGTAAAAATCGGATACAAATATTTTACAGTTTGTAAAGAATTTTGACGTTACTTCCGCGCTATTCTATATCTGCACGATACAACCGAAGACTGTTGGAAACCACCGAGATGCTGCTGAAAGACATGGCCAGGGCCGCTAAAATAGGGTGAAGCTGTTTTAGAAAAAACGGAACATCAGGAAAAGGTGCAAGAATACCGGCGGCAACGGGAATAAGGACGATGTTGTAAATAAATGCAAAAAACAGGTTCTGCCTGATGGTGGCCATGGTGGCGCGACTGATTCGGATGGCCCTGGATACGCCGATCAAACTCCCGCCGGACAAGATGACATCTGCAGTTTCGATGGCAACATCCGTTCCGGTTCCGATGGCCATTCCAATATCGGCCTGAGCCAGGGCCGGCGCGTCGTTGATCCCGTCTCCCACCATGCCGGTTTTTTCGCCTTTTTCCTGAAGCGCTTTGATTTTGGATGACTTTTCTTCGGGACGGACCTCGGCGAAAATTTCATCGATGTTGACTTCCGAGGCAATGGCCCGGGCGGTCTGATAGTTGTCTCCGGTGAGCATGACCACTTTGAGGTGTTGTGCATGAAGCTGTTCAACAGCCTCTTTTGATTCCGGTTTTAGCGTGTCCGACACTGCTACGAGACCGCACAATTGATCTTCCTTTACCAGAACCATCACCGTTTTTCCCTGGGCCTGGAGTGCATCGATGGTGTTTTTGGCAAGTTCCATGTCGATGTCTGACGCTTGAAACCACTTGGGTTTTCCCATTTTTACCCATTCACCCTGGATTTTGGCTTCGACGCCGAAACCTCGCTGTGCCCTGAAATTTTCAGGTTCCCAAAGATCGATGCCCCTTGTTTTTGCTTCTTTGACGATGGCTTTTCCCAAGGGGTGTTCCGAACCCTGCTCCACGGAAGCCGCGATCCTCAATAACTGGTCGTTGTTTTCTAAAGCGGAATCAAAGGAGACAATATCGACCACGGCAGGTTTACCCATGGTAATGGTTCCGGTCTTGTCGAGAACGATGGTGTTGAGCTTCGTTGCGGTTTCAAGGGCTTCGCTTCTTTTAAAGAGAACCCCTTTTTCGGCGCCTTTGCCTGTTCCGGCCATAATCGCCGTGGGTGTAGCAAGACCGAGGGCGCAGGGACATGCAATGACCAGCACCGCCACCAGGCGGATCATCGCCGGCACGAATTCTCCGGTAATGCCCCACCATAATCCAAAGGTAACAAAGGCGATGGCAATCACACCGGGAACAAAGACGGCCGCCACCCGGTCTGCGACGGCCTGAATGGGGGCCTTGCTCCCCTGGGCTTCCTGAACCAGTTTGATAATCTGCGCCAAGGCGGTTTCCTTTCCCACGCGGGTGGCCTCAAACTTTAAAAGCCCCTCCCCGTTGATGGTACCGCCGACAACAAGATCTTGGAGCTGTTTGTCCACCGGAATCGGTTCGCCGCTGAGCATCGACTCGTCCACCGAAGATTCTCCGTCGTAAATAATGCCGTCCACTGGAATTCGCTCGCCCGGCCGAACGATTACCCGGTCGCCCGTCCGGACCCGGGATAAAGGAATCTCTTGTTCCTTGCCGTTTTGAACAATGGTTGCGGTCTTGGGCTGGAGTCCGATCAGTTTTCGGATGGCGCCGCCGGTTTTGCCTTTGGTTCGGACTTCGATCATTTTCCCCAGTTTGATCAAGGTAATAATGACCGCCGAGGTCTCAAAATAGACATGTTCCCCGAATATCGGGAAAAAAAGAACCGATATCGAATAAAAGTATGCAATGGATGAGCCCATGGCTACGAGAACATCCATATTGGCGCTCTTATTTTTAAGGCTTTTAAAACCATTTACATAATAATCCCACCCGGTGTAGAACTGCACCGGTGTAGCAAGAGCCAGAAAAAACCAGTTCACCCAAAGCGCATGGCTCCAGGCGCCGATAAGGCTGAAATCCCGCATCATGCTCATGATAAACAAGGGCAGGGAAAACACCACGCCGACGATAAATTTACGGGTTTGATCTTGGATTTCGGCCCGGCGTGCGGTTTGTTCCGCATCTTCAGATTCCATGGCATCATCCGGAAGTATGGCGCCGTAACCGGCCTTTTCAATGGCCGATACAATATCGTCGATGCCGGAAACCCCGGGGACATATTCCACGGATACCCGTTCCGTGGCAAAGTTCACGGCTGCCTGAACAACACCGGAGACTTTTTTGTTTAATGCCCTTTCGATGTTTGCCGCACAGTTGGCGCAGGTCATTCCGGTTACCGGCAATTCTGTTGTGGCGGTGGCAACGGCGTAACCCGAGCCCTGAATGTTTTGAACGACGTCTTTGACGTGAAGCTGTTTTGGATCAAATGCGACAACCGCCTGTTCAGCCGCAAAATTGACATTGGTGGTTTGAACCCCTTCAAGTCTGGTTAACCCTCTTTCAATGTTTGCCGCACAGTTGGCGCAGGTCATCCCGGTTACCGGCAATGTAATGGTTTGTTCCGTCACGAGATCTTCGTCCCCCATTCGATTCACGGGTTATATGTAAGAATTTAATTTATCTTAATCGGTAAAAATTTTGTTGTTCACCGAGTAAACGAATTGTCAGGAATCTTTATTTTTATTGTCCTTTCTAGGCGGCGGCAGCGTCAGTTTAAAAATCAGCACAAACGCGATGGCAATCATGCCGGCGGCTCCCATCCATCCAATGCCTTTCACACTGCCTGACCGGCCGGCGGAATCTGCAAGATATTCGGTGGTAGTAAAATATTCATAGATATCATATGCCGGATCCATGTTCACCGCTTTTTTTAAATCAGCCTCGGCTTTTTCCTTCTCTCCAAGTGCCTTGTAAGCCTTGGATCGTGTCGAATACGCTTTGCCGATGACCCGTTTTTTACCGCCGATTTCAATGGCACGGGTGGCGTCCCGAACTGCAAGGTCCAACATTCCCATGAAACGATAGGCTTCCGCGCGATATCCATATGGCTTAGCAAACTCAGGTTTCAATTCAATGGCTCGAGTCAAGTTGGACACTGCCGGATTATAATTGTTTTTTTTAAGATATGCCACCCCCAGCATGGTGTATCCATTTGCATCGTCAGGGCTCAACTCGATAACTTTCAGAAAATCACGAATCGTTTTCGTGTAATGTCCCTGAAAATAGTAGAGCATCCCCCGTTCTTCATAGGCGGAAGACAACTCAGGATTCAATTCAATGGCTCTGGTAAAATAGTTGATTTTGGTATTCGCCAGATTGCTGTCCAGACCCAATTTAAAAAAATGCTCGGCATTATATCCCCAGGCCGGTACTGCGACATAACAGGCCAAAACAGCAATCGCCGTTAATAATTTTTTCATGAAGCCCCCGCATCTTTCCTAAGGCATATACCCGTTGAAAGCATTTATCTAAACTCTCGAAATGCCATATCAATCATTTATTTTCAAGGCTGAGTTTAGTACAAAGTGGTACTTTTTAAAAGGTTGTCAAGATCCAGGCTCAAAATTATAATTCCATTCAGACGGGTAACGGACGAGGAGACAAAACAAAGACGGGTCAGTATTCATTTCCCGGGCTGACGGCACATCGGAAGCCGACGTCGGAGAAAGCTTCCCATGGATACCGGAAATTTTTAAAGGGTTGGTCGGGACGCTGCGACGCGGCCACCACCAAGCTCGGGTAGAAAATATTCTCTTTAGACGAATCTGCATAGATGCTTTCTTGTCCCGGATGCTTCGCATTTTTGCTTTCGGTCTTGAGTTCTCCAACGGGTGGTTTCGGTTTCTTCGGTATCGTCTTTGAAAGATTTGAGCATTTCCTGAGAAATAACCTTTATGGCCACATCCCGTTTCAGGTTCAATTGGTGGGCGCGGTAGACTTCTCCCATGGCGCCTTTACTGATGAATTCGATGATTACCCATTTCTCGTTGAGAACATAACCGGTTTTGAAAATTCGAGTGGATTGTGAAGAAAGATTATCCATAATAATTTCAAAAAGCATTTAATCGGTGAGCTGTCAATTTTACTTGTGTTAATCCACCATGCAGACATCGCATGTTACCGAGCGGTCGCTGCCTTTTGTCAAGTCAAGGTCTGTAATGGTGCCGGGTGAATTCATTTCTTTGAGATACCTCAATAGGATGCGCAGGATCTGTTTTTGACGAAAAATTTCCCCTGGAAAAGCGATGGGGTGTCCGAGCGGTAAACCCGTGTAAACGGTCCGCGGCGGCAACACCTTTTGGCTGATGTTTTTGGACAGGCTTATGGATATGGTGGCGATTCCTGATGCTTCTATGGCCCGCTGGATCAGCCCCACGGACTGATTACAAATCCCTCAGGCAGGCGTTAAAATCACGATATCGACGTTATCCGATGTTAATGCCGCTGCCACGCGTGGCGCGGTTTCTTTCATGAGCGTTTGAATATGATGCTGCATGATGTGTCCCATGAAAGAAAAGTGTCGATAGTTGACTTGGCCGATTTCTTTGGATTGCGCCAGTTCCTGAACCCGTTCTATCGGAAAGACAATATTGACATCTTGATCGGCATCGGCATGGTCGTAGTAATTATGCGTAATTGTTAAATCTGCAGGTTTTGTGTCTGCCGGAATTTCTCTAAATGTCGGGTCACCTGCAGGGTTTTTCATATCAAATGGTTTTTGAGACGCAAGATGTACGCCCGCGGTGGTCACCAAAGCCAGGCGGCAAGTTGATATGTCTTTTTCAAATTGAGTCCATGGCGTATCGGAGAATTCTATGAATTTTGAACGATGCGCCCATTTTCGGACCAACGACGGATATTTTGTTAGCAATTTAGCGATAAGCCTGTCTTTATTTCCCTTGAAATTGAATTCGATGCCCATTTGTTTTTTCCTTTCCATGGATTTACAACATTCATGAATTCTTAGAAAGTCCAATTCATGAAATGTTTGGTGTTTAGCGTCTGCGGATTTAACTAGAATATATACTATAATACCGAATTATTAGATTATCAAACGCGAAACACGAAAAACGAAACACTCTTATAAAATGGTCGCTCTTTCTGACTTTTTACAAGACGATCAACTTTGATCCGTATATGTTTTAGAGCAAATCATATGCCGATATCATCGCTTAAAAAAGTTATGGCTAACCGTTTGAATAAATGAAGATAAATATCCGCAACAAATTTATCACCAAAGCAAAATGAGACCTTCGAGAGTATGGTAAGAAGGCGGGGTGGATAGAAAGTATCCATATTTTCAGGCGAAATCGGGCCAAATGGATAAAAAATACCCATTTCCCGAACGACAACAACGAGCACCGGGCTCGACACTCGTGAAATTTATCCATATATTTATTGGCATCGGCAGCTCACAACGCTTCGCGGGATTATATTAAAGCGCAGTGGCACAAAGATTGCTCTATCACGATATCAATCTCGATGTTAATTTTATCGGGGGTTAAAATATCAGGAGGTGTAAAATGAAACCCGTAAAAACGCTATTCATCTATATTACGGCATTCGTGCCGTTTTTTTCGATCCTATTAACCGGGACACCGGCACTCGCCCAGCCGGGCGGCTACGGAGGGTATGGCGGATATGGCGGATGGGGAATGGGATCCGGGATGATGGGCGGCTATGGTATGGGATGGTTTGGCGGCATATTAATGATCGTCTTTTGGATTCTGATTATTGTGGGACTGGTATTTCTTATCAAGTGGCTGATTCAGTCTACCGGCCATAATAAAACGACCGGGAGCGGCGGAAACCGTTCCCTTGAAATTTTGAAAGAACGCTATGCCAGGGGAGAGATCGATAAAGAAGAGTTTGAGACGAAAAAGAAAGATCTGTCACGATAGTTTTTATGAATCATCAATAACCATTCCATATCCGGGATCGTCATGCACTTCGAACCATTCCCATATTGCTCTATGCTAGATCCCGAGCAGTGCGGCCAGATCAACCGGATTCGCTCGGCAGTGGGAAAAATGCCGGCCTCGGAGAAGACTTCATCTATGCCTTTTGGCAGCTCTGAACGGATGCTCACGATGCTCGAAAGCTGGCTGATAGACCAAGAGCAAAAGAATGCGCTTTACCGTAATGCCTGGAATATTTTCTTTATGGTGGCATCGGTGTATCTCAAAGAGATCAAAAGAGAACATCGAAACTTTCCGGGTATCACG
>Ga0307440_1000429_pt1 | contig 20574 bp, 16 predicted proteins | sample SalMarWE160410MG_FD_202150 | JGI IMG/M metagenome (GOLD analysis project Ga0307440, IMG submission 202150) | Salt marsh sediment microbial communities from the Plum Island Ecosystem LTER, Massachusetts, United States - WE1604-10 | ecosystem: Environmental > Aquatic > Marine > Intertidal zone >... | reverse complement strand
TGATGTCGCTAATCCGACCCCGCGAATCCTTCACTGCAGTGCGGGAGAAGAGGATCGGCACGCGCCTGCCGTCACTGGCGATGAAGCGCGCCTCGATTTTGCTCAGGGCGCCGGTGCGGATCAGCGCCTCCAGCCAGGTCCCCATGAAGGCCCCCGCAGCCTCGTCTGCCTCCTCCTCGAACACGTCGCCGATCGCCATGCCGAGGAGGTCCTCTCTTGTGTAGCCAAGCATTTGGCAGGCGGCAGGGTTAACCATTTTGACCATGCCTGCGGGTGTCAACACCAGAAGGGCCTCCCCCATGTAGGTAATTATATTCTCAAGATATTGATTTACCTGAGCAAGCTCCGCCGTGCGCTCAGTGACCTTTTGCTCCAGGACGCGGTTGAGTGCGCGTTCCTTCTCGATCAGCCTGAAGTAGGTGCTGATCTTGTTGATCAACAGGTTGTCTTCGATGGGCTTGAGGAGATAGTCCACGGCCCCCACGGCAAAGCCCCGCTGCTGAAATTCTTCAGACTTGAACGCCGCGGTGAGAAAGATGATGGGGATGTCCCGGGTGCGCTTGCGGAGCTTGAGAAGCGAGGCGGTCTGAAAGCCGTCCATCTCCGGCATCTGAACGTCGAGGATGATGAGATCGATGTCCGGCTCGCGCATCGTGATGTCGATGGCTTGCTGCCCGGACGTCGCCTCCAGGATGGTGACCTCCATGTGCTTCTCGATCAACGCCCTCAGGGTGAAGAGGTTATGGGCGTGGTCGTCGACGATGAGGAGCTTGAAGCCAGAATAGCGATTCATGCCGTGTGCCGCTGCCTTTGCTGCTGCGGTAGCGCCAGCAAGTTAATCAGTCTTTCCTCGATCCGACCCCGGTCGATCGGTTTCGTCAGCGAGCCGTCGGCGCCCGCCTGCTGATAGGCGGCTTCGCGCGCTGGGTCGGCATCTTGGTCCAGGACGACGATGGGGGGCACTCCGGAAGGCTCTGCGCTGCGAATGGCCCTGATCGTATCACAGGTATTCTCCTGGTCCGACAAGGCTGCGACCAGAACGAAGGAGCATGGTCCGTCATCCCGCAAGGTGTCCACCGCCTCATCACCGTCGACGGCGGTCTGAACCCGAAGCCCGAGGGACTCCAGCAAGGATGTCTCGGCCACGAGGCCCTGAACGTCGCGCTCCACCAGCAGCACCCAATGGCCGGGAAATCGATCTGCCCTGGCGGGCTTCGATTCGGATTCGGTTTCCTGGACGGACGCATGCTCAGACTCGTGAACCACTAGAGCGGCGTCGAGATGGCTGGCATCCAGGGCGACCGGTAGGGTCAGCGTGAAATGAGAGCCTTGTCCCTCCGAGCTCTCGACGAGGATCCGGCCTCCGAGTAGGTGCGCGAGCTCCCGGCTGATGGAGAGCCCAAGGCCGGTTCCCCCGTAGCGCCGACGGGTGGAGCCATCGGCCTGCTGAAAGGCCTCGAAGATAATCTCCTGCTTGTCCGCCGGGATACCAATGCCCGTGTCCGACACGCTGAGGGCGACTGGGCATTGGGGGTCCTTCCCCCGGGCCAATGCGATTGTGACACCGCCGCGCTCAGTGAACTTGGCGGAGTTGGAGAGGAAGTTCTTGAGGATCTGACGGACCTTTTCTCGATCGCTGTAAATGCGAGCCGGTGCATCCGAATCGGCCTCCAGCCGCAGGTAGAGCCCCTTTTCCCCGAACTGGGGAGAGACCAGCTCCAGGAGCTGCTCCACCAGGGGCCGTAGATCGATCCATTCCAGGTTCAAGGCCACCTGACCCGCCTCAATCCGGGAGATGTCGAGAATATTGTCGATCATCGTGCGCAGGTCGCTCCCCGCCTCATGGATCACCTGGGCCTGGCGCTGCTGGGCGAGGGACAGGCCGGAATGGCGGTCCGCCAGCATCTTGGACAGCAGCAAGATGGAGTTCAGGGGCGTGCGCAGCTCGTGGCTGACATTGGCCAGAAATTCCGATTTGTAGCGGTTGGATCGCTCCAGCTCGGCGGTGTGCTCCCGCGCCGCCTGCAGGTGCTCCGCATGGGTCTCTGCGAGGGCCGTGAGCTGATCGCCCAGCTCCTGCACCTCCAGGGGGCCATGCCAGGCGAAGCGCATGGGTTGGCCATCGCGCAGCACGCGGCCCAGCCCTCTGGTGAGGTCTTGGCCGTAGCGTTCAGCGCGCGCGGCGATGCGGTGGGCCATGATCAAGACCGCGAAGATCAGCAAGAGGATGATGCTGAACACGCGAAGCATCACGGCGTTGCGGAAGTCCGCGATTGGGGAGGGGTCGACGGGGCGACCTACCCAGAGGGGGACGCCCGCCTCCGTGAGAAACATGGGCACCCACAGGAGCTCCTCTCCATGGGGACCGTGCCATAACGCAAGCTTGCCTTCTGCAAAGATCTTCTTGAGGCCCGGGAAGTCTTCGAAGGCCTCGGGCTTATCACTGATCGGCCGTCCCGGCCTCAGGTAGCTGCCGTTGTGGTTGACCCAAAGGGTGTCACGATAGAACTCCGCCAAGCCCCCTACATCGATGGTGATGACCACCACCCCCATGGGCCTCTCCGGCGTGGCGCCGCCGAGCTTGCTGATTAGGTTCATGGTCATGAGCCGGCGGGGGTCCTCCGCGCCTTCCACGGGATCGATCCGAATGCGGCTGACCATCACCGCACCTGGCTCCAGGCCCAAACCCGCCTGTAGGAAATGCTCGTTGGGGCGCGCGGGCGCATCTGTGCTGGGATGCCATTGCAGGGTCTTGCGGCTGCGCTTCAGCCAGAAGCGCTCACGGCCGTCTTCGCCGACAAAGAGGATCTGTATCACGTCCCGCTGGTCACTCAGGATCTGGTTGATCCAGCCGGTGTATCGTGCACGCGCGAGGTCGATCTGGTCGTTGGTTCCGCGTTCGCCCAGTATCAGCCCGGGCTCAGGCAGCTTGGCGAGCAGGCGAATCATCTCCTGGCGGCTCGCCAGGTGCTGGTCCAGGTCGCGAAAATCCGCCCGGAGGTTCTGCAGGTAGGCCTTCTGGTAGAAGAGCGCGGTCCGGTCCAACACCAGCGGCAAGTTGATTAACACCGATAGAAGCAGCGGCGTCAGGCCGAAAACGAGCAGAAAGAAAAGGATCTGATTGCGAAGTTTCACGCGCGTATCGGCTGCTTCTGCACCTCGCCGAACAACATAATGGTGCCCTAGTGAAAAAGGAAGGAGGTGAGCCGTCTGCTATGGAGATTGGGGCTGGAATGCGTATTCTTTTCCAGGACGGGGACTTGGTCGCCGTCGACAAGCCCGCCGGCGTGCTCACGCACCGCACCCGCATTGCGCAGGGGGAGGCCATCGCCCTGCAATGGACCCGCGACCAGCTGGGGCGGCGGGTGTACCCGATTCACCGACTGGATCGGGGCGCGTCGGGAGTCCTGCTCTTTGCTCTGCACTCGGCCGCGGCCCGCGAGATGTGCAGTCTGTTTGAGGCCCGCCGTGTCAGGAAGCGCTACCTCGCAGTCGTACGGGGGTGGCCGGATCAGCAGGGGGCGATCGATTATCCGCTGCAGGGGGACGGAGGGCAGCCTGCCCGGCCCGCCTTGACCCGCTACCGTACCTTGGCGCGGGTAGAGCTACCTCTTCCGGTTGGACCCTACCCAACCAGCCGCTACGCGCTGCTGGAAGTCGAGCCCGAGACGGGGCGTTTCCACCAAATCCGGCGCCATCTTCATCACATCTGCCATCCCCTGATCGGAGACACGACGCATGGCGAAGGGCGTCACAACCGCCTCTTTCGTGGCAGGCTCGGCGTCCGACGGATGTTGTTGCACGCCCGATCGGTCTCCTTCACCCATCCTCGGTCCGGCGCCGAGCTATGCATCCAGGCCCCGCTGGACGCCGAATGGCTCAGACTACTCGCGCGCCTGGGGTGGGACCGATCGGGGGGCACGCATCTCTAGTGACGCGCGCCCGCCCTCGCCACCTGGCCCTCGAGCTCGCGCACCAGCTCGAGGATGTGGGACGCATGTCCCTTCGGCTTGACGTCGTAAATAGCGTGACGCACTGTCCCTTCTCTGTCGACAATGAATGTGGAGCGGAGGATACCCATGCGCCGCTCCCCGTGGGCCTCCTTCTCCTGCCAGACGCCGTATGCTTCGCATGCCTCGCCTTCCGTGTCGGCCAGCAGCCGGATGTTCAGACCGTGCTTATCCCGGAACGCACCGTGGCTCCCGCAGTTGTCCCGGCTGATGCCGAGGACCTCGGTCCCAAGGGTGTCGAACTCTGGCTGTAGATCGGTGAATTCCAGGGCCTCGATCACGCACCCGGGCGTGTCGTCTTTGGGATAGAAGTAAAGCACGACGTTCCTGTTCCCCTGAAAATCCTCCAAGTTGACCCGCTCCATGTCCGCGTCTGGCAGGGAGAACGGAGGGGCCTTGTCGCCGGGCTGCAGCATCTGATTTCGCTCCAGTGGTGATTATCTCTACAGGGCACACGTTTCTCGTTTCTGCGTCTCCACCCCTTGGGGTCGAGCAGGGGCCAGTCAGGCTCACGGTATCGAGCCAGCGGCCGCACGATAGGCGGACGTACTGACCCTGTCCCCCGGCAACCTGGACGCGGTTTCCTGAAGATCAATTAAGCCAAATCAACGAGTTATCGTTTGCCAGAAGTGTTGGGTGCCACCTGTGGCAACCACGCCCAGACCGGCCCTTGGGCCCGTCCCTGGCTCGGGCTCGGCGACCGCAGCCGGCCCAATGCACCCAAACGGTCACGCACTTCTGTCCGTTCGGCGGATGTTGTCCGAAGCGGCACGCACCGCCGCCGAATGGCCGAAATTTAGGCACGGGGTCCCGGCCCGTCAACCTGATTCGCACTCCGGTTTACCCTCCGTCTCCCCGCCGGCGGGAGGAAGGTACACGCTGGCCACGGTGCCTCCGCCGTGGCGAGCCCCGAGGTGGATCTCGATGTCATTCGCGATCGCCAGCTGCCGGGCGACGGCGAGTCCGAGACCGCTGCCTCCGGTACGGCGGCTGCGCGAATGCTCCAGGCGGTAGAAGGGCCGGAAGACGGCCTCACGCTCGTCTTCCGGGATACCCGGTCCGCGGTCCAGCACGAAAATCACGGGCGGGCAGTGCTCGCAGTCCAGGTGCAGCTCCACCTGGCCACGGCTGTAGCGCAGCGCGTTCTCCACCAGGTTTCCGAGGATGCGCCTGAGGGCCAGCTCGTTGACGCGGTGGCGGCAGGGTGGCTCCGGCGTCCAAACGACCCTGGGGCGGCCCGCTGCCAGGTCACCCAGCAGCTGACCGATGTCGACGATGCTGCGCTCGCCCGCCCCGAGGGTCTTGCCGAGCTCGATTGCCTGGGCGATCAAGGCATTCATCTCATCGAGATCCCGCTCCATCCGCTCAGTCAGGGCCTTGTCGGAATCCCCGGAGAGCATCTCGAGCGCCAGCCGCAGGCGGGTGAGGGGGGTACGCAGATCGTGTGAGATGCCCGCGAGCAATACGGTGCGGTCGGCGAGCAGCTCCCGCACCTGACGGCTGGTCTCGTTGAGCTGGTGGGCCAAGCTGGCGAGCTCCCGAGGGCCTGTCTCCGGGAGGGGCGCCGGTGATCCTCCCCTGGCCATCTGCTCCGCCATCCGGGAGAGACGCTCCAGGGGAGCGGTTACCCGGCGCGCCAGCATGGCTGCCGTAAGGACCACGAAGACAACGGCAGTGATCAGAAGCACCAGGACCGCCTCCAAGGGTCGCGTATGGATGCGGTCCCGCGGGAAGCCAGCCCAGACGTGTCGACCATCGCTCTGCAGATCCACCCAGAACCAGCGCTTGCCGTCGGTCAGATTGCTCAGGATCTTAACCGGATGTCCCATGCGCTCCCCGAGCGCCAGCTCGAGCCGTCGAACATACGGGAAGATGTTGGGATGTTGGGCGGGGGGGGCGTTGGGGCCTTCGACCAGCCTGAGTCCGTAGTCCTGGTCCAGCTTGGCGAGGTAGTCAGGATGCAGACTCGCTGGCAGCTGGACCAAGGAGCGGGCCGAGAGCACCATGAAGGCCGCAAGGTCCTCGGTGGAGCGCCGGGCCACGGGCGCGAGTGCGTAGTACACCACGGCCCCAAAGGTGACCAGCGCGAACAGCCCGAAAGTAAAGACGAGGGTGAGGACCGCCCGGCCAAACAGGGAGGCTGGCACCAATCGGGCCAGCGCCCTCACGGGTCGCCCTGAGGCGTGAACATGTACCCCTTGCCCCACACGGTGCGGATGTACCGAGGCTGCTTCTTGTCCGGCTCGATCTTGCCCCGCAGGCGCGCGACCTGGACATCGATACTGCGGTCGAAGGGGGAGCGCTCGTACCCCTTGAGGAGATCGAGCAGCCGGTCGCGATCCAAAACCCGGTTGGGGTGTTCCGTAAGGACACGCAAGAGGTCGAATTCGCCCGCAGTGAGTGCGATCGGCTCCCCATCCCTGGTCAGCTCCCGCTTGGCCGGGTCCAGTCGAAACGGCCCGAACGCGATCCCGTCGACGACAGGGGCTGTGGCAGCCTGGGTGCGCCGCCGTAGCACCGCCCTGATCCGGGCGAGAAGCTCACGGGGGTTGAAGGGCTTGGCCAGGTAGTCGTCGGCTCCAACCTCCAGTCCGACAATCCGGTCCACGTCGTCGCCGCGCGCTGAGAGCATGACGATGGGGAGCTCGGAGTCGCGCCGTAGTCGTCGTGCGAGGCTCAGGCCGTCTTCCCCCGGGAGCATCAGATCCAGGATCACCAGATCCGCTGACTGCTGTGCGAGCCAGGCATCCATCTCGATCCCGTCTTCCACCCCGGCCACCTCGTACCCTTCCCGATGCAGATAGTCGATGAGGAGACTGCGCAGGTCCGCATCATCGTCCACTACCAAGATTCGGGTCGGCTGGTCCGCCATCGAAGGCCCCGCGGGAAACCGAGACACGTAAGCGTAGAAGGTCCCTGATCCCGTAACAACTTGTTACAGAATTAGTATATAAGGAAATACTTTAGTAACGGTTCGTCGGGAAAATGGGTATCGTCCGTCGGCGCCCCTTGCCGGGGAGGCAGCTCGTACCGGGGGGGTGGCCGATGCAATCCAAGGTCTGCAGGCGCAGCACCTTATGATCGAGAACGGAGGCACGACCGTGAGCTTCGACGCATTGACCATCGCCGGTATCTTGTCCGCTGCCCTGAGCGGAGGGTTCCTCATCGCTACGGCCAGTATACAGGCCATGAAACGCTCCGGCCGCCGGCGTCCCTCGCCGGATAACGGCAATTGATTCGCAGCAGAGTTTCTGGGCAGCAAGCCTATTCGCCGCTGCGGCAGCAACACACCCTGCCGCAGCGGAATTTTTGGTGAGGCGGATAGGACGGCTTCGGCTTTGAGCGGGCCGATCGAGTGGGTGGCTTAGGGGTCTCCCCCCGAATCTACCTCTAGCGTCTGCCTTCCAGCCAAGGCGTCCTGCAGCACCGCTAGGGTCAGCTGAAGCTCGTCGCGGACCTCAGTCACGATTTTGGCGAGAGCGGGATCCGCCTCTGCGAGCGTGGGCACTTGGGGTGATTTCGCCTTGGGCGGGTCCGTCGGCAGGGCGCTTTCCGGTAGACCCAGGAGCCCAAGATCTGTCGAGGTGAGATGCTTGAGATGGATCCCGCGGGTCATCGTTGGATGACAGTCAAAGTTACATGACGACCCGGGGGCCGCGCCTCAATGCCCGATGTGCTCGCGGATCGCCGTCACGACAGTCTCGCTGGAGGTCGCATTCACGTCCAGCAACATACCTTCGCCGCGGTAGAAGTCGACGAGGGGCGCCGTCTTCGCGTTGTAGACGTCGAGACGGTTGGAGATGGCCTCCTCGGTCTCGTCGTCGCGCTGCACCACCTTGCCGCCGCACTTGTCGCACACGCCTTCCACCTTCGGGGGGGCGGACTTCACATTGTAGATGGCTCCGCAGTCAACGCAGGTCCGCCGGGTGGTGAGGCGGTCGAGGATGACCTCCCGGGGCACGTTTAGGTTCACCGCGGCGTCGAGCTTGATGCCGAGCCGTCCGAGGAGCCCTTTCAATGCCTCGGCCTGGGGGATGGTGCGGGGAAACCCGTCCAGCAGAAAGCCCGCCTTGCAGTCGTCCTGCTGCAGTCGTGCCTCCATGATCCCCATGATGAGGTCGTCCGAGACGAGGTCACCCGCCTTCATGGCGGCCTCGGCCTTCTTGCCAAGGTCCGTCCCCTCCTTGACAGCGGCTCTCAGGATGTCCCCCGTCGAGATCTGTACCGAGCCGTCGACCGCGGTCAGCATCTTGGCCACCGTGCCCTTGCCGGCTCCGGGGGCGCCCAAAAGGATCAGTCGCATGGTGTACTCCTCACTCGAAAACCCAAGAACCGCACCAGCTCGCGCACTCTGCTGCCGAGCGATCCGATGAAGACCGGAAATTTTCCGCTTTTTTGCGGTCGCCGATCAAGCTGACCGGTCGTCGTCGGGTTCCGGCTCATGCCGTCTGCTGGAACCAAGTCACCGCATCCGACAGGGCGTCGCGGGCGGGGCGGGGACGGTAGCCAAGCTCGGTCACGGCCTTGGCGCTTGTGAAGTACATGTGCTTGCGGGCGAGACGCACGCCGTCCACGGTTGCGAGCGGTTCATTCCCCGTGAGCTTCGCCCACGCCTCGGCGAGGTAGGCAATCGGCAGCACCACCCCATGGGGCAGCCGTAGCCGCGGTGGGCGCTGTCCGCTCAGACGGGCGATCTCCTCGAGGATCTCCCGCAGGGTCAGGTTCTCGCCACCCAGGATGTACCGTTCCCCGACGCGTCCCAGACGGAACGCCAGCCAGTGGCCTTGCGCCACGTCTTCTACGTGCACGATGTTGAGGCCCGTGTCAACGTAGGCCGGCATCCGCCCGGCGACGGCGTCCCGAATGAGCCGGCCTGTGGGCGTCGGCTTGACGTCCCTCGGACCGACTGGGGTCGACGGGTTCACGATGACCGCGGGCACGCCCTTCGTCACCAGGCGGCGCACCTCCTCCTCCGCCAAGTACTTGGAACGCTTGTAGTGACCGATCATGCCTTCGATGGTCACCGGCGTGGCCTCGTCTGCCGGCGTACCGTCAGGGTGCAGGCCAAGGGTCGCAACGCTGCTGGTGTAGACGATGCGGCCGAGACCGGCCTCGGCTGCCGCCAGCATCAGGGCGCGGGTGCCATCCACGTTCGTCTTATACATGGCCTCCGGATTCGGAGCCCAGAGGCGGTAGTCCGCCGCCACGTGGAAGAGGCTCTCGCACCCGCGCAGGGCGTGATCCAGGGACTTCCGGTCCTGGAGATCCCCAATGTAAACCTCGACGTCAAGTCCGCGGAGATTTCGACGATCGGACGTCGGGCGCACCACCGCCCGCACCTGCTCGCCCTGCGCGAGCAGAGTTCTCACCACTGCGGAGCCCACGAACCCCGTAGCGCCCGTCACAAGCGCGGTCATCGAAGTCCCTCCGGTGGGGTGGTACCTCCGTTCTCGATCCGACGCCTGGGCCAGTCCCGTCCAACGTTCATGGGGAGACTGCCGGGCAGGGGCTGAGAAAGAAGTTGCCGGCGCTTCCGGCAAATGTGGCCAGTGCAGCTGCCGCAGCCCGAAAGCCTCTCGCGAGCAGGATCAGCGCGACCATGTCCTTCGGCTGGCCGAGCAGGCCGGACAACAGCCGTAGGAGGCGGATACGCCCCGCCGGGTCCATCGCATGTGTCACACTTCCGGGGATGGACATACGAGCGGTATCCGACACGGCGCGCACGACGACAAAGGGCACGGCGGCCTCCCAGGCCAGCTTGGCGAGGGCGGCACTTTCCATGTCCACCGCGACTGCGCCCAGACGCTGATGCAGGTCCCGCTTCTCACCGGTAGTGCGTATCACCTGCCCCGCCTCGGCAAGGACTCCTGGACTCGCCTGCAGCAACCGGCCGTTTGCATGCCGCAGCATGCAGTCCCGCCACGCCGCATCAGTGACAAACGCCTGTCCACCGGAATCAATCACGCGCCCGGGGATCACCAGGGTGCCGGCACCCACGCCGGGGGCCAGGGCGCCGGCGGTCCCCCAGCTGATGAGAGCGGTTGCCCCAGCGTCCAAGAGCCGCACCCCCGCGATGCGGGCGCGCGCAGCGCCCATCCCGGCCACTGCCAGCAGATGCCGGCCGGGGAGCCGGAGCTGCTCACCTATCCGTGGCGTCAGGCCGGCGATAGCGCGCGCCTCTTGGGGAAGGGCCGCGCAGATGCCGACGACGGTCAATGAGCCCGCGCCAAGAGGTTGCGGTAACGCGCAAGGGCCCAAAGGGGAAAAAATTTGGTGTAGCCGTGATACTTCAGATAGAAGACCCGGGGGAATCCCGGCGCGGTGAAGGCGTCAGCGTCCCAGGCGCCGTCGCCACCCTGGGTTCGCAGCAGGAAATCGATGCCCCGCGCGACGGCGGCGGACCCCGCCTCGCCCGCGGCCAGAAGCCCGAGGACCGCCCAGGCGGTGTGGAACGCGGTGCTGGGGACCCCGCGCCCGCGCAGATCGGGGGAATGATAGGTGTCATTGGCCTCACCCCAGCCGCCGTCTGCCTGTTGGACCCCCCTGAGCCACTGTGCTCCGCGGCGGATGGCTGGGTCGCGGGAGTCGACACCCGCGGCTTCGAGAGCCAAGAGGGCCGACCAAGTCCCGTAGACGTAGTTGGTCCCCCAGCGCCCGAACCAGGCGCCATCCGGCTCCTGTTGGTTGCGCAGATACGTCAGTGCCCGCTGCAAGGGCGCACCGTAGCGCACGTCCTTGCGAGCCAGGCGGCCCAACAGGGTAATGCTGCGGGCGCTGACGTCGGCAGTCGGTGGGTCCAGCAGGGCACCGTGGTCCGCGAAGGGGATTTCGTTCAGGAGGTAGTGGGTGTTGTCGACATCAAAGGCGGCGAAGCCGCCGTCGCTTGACTGCATCCCCACGACCCATTCGGCGGCCACGGTCACCGCCTCCCGATAATCGGCGGACCCGTCCAGGTCCATCGCCCATGCCACCACCGCAGTATCATCCACATCTGGATAGTAGTCGTTGCGGTACTGGAAGGGCCAACCGCCCCCCCTGACGTGGGGCGCCCCGTCCCGCCAGTCGCCGGGCTCGTCGCGCAGCTGTCGCGGTCGCAGCCAATCCAGCGCACGCCTGGATGACTCCTTTGCGGCGGGATCGCCCGCTTCCTGCAGGGCCAGACTGGCGAGCGCTGTGTCCCAGATCGGCGAGACGCAGGGTTGGCAGTACCCCCAGTCGCTATCGATCACCAGAAGGCGTGTCAACGCCTCCCTCGCCTGGACGCGCCCGGGGTGATCGGGCGGATACCCGAGGCAATCCATCGCCTCATAGGCGTTGACCATTGCGGGGAAGATGGCCCCCAAGCCGTCCGTGCCGTTGAGCCTCGCTATGAACCAGGACTCGGCTTCCCGCATCGCCCGCCTGCGCATCCGGCAGGGGATCAGGGGCTCCAGCCGGCGGCCGACGGCATCCGCCCAATTGAACAGGCGATTCATGCGCGAGCGCGCCGGGAAGTAGTGCCTCTCTTTCTCCGGCGGGGTGACGAAGAGCTCACGGATCTGCACTCCCTTCGGGTTTCGCGCCTGAGGTTTGAGGGTGCACAGGATGAGGAGGGGCACCAGGACCGTCCGGGTCCAGTAAGAGACCTTGGTCAGGTGGAATGGGAACCAGCGGGGGAGGAGCATGATCTCCACGGGGACGAAGGGTACCCCGCGCCAGGGGATCTGCCCAAAAAGGGCGAGGGCAATCCTGGTGAACACATTGGCACGGGCGGCGCCCCCCTGGGCCAGGATCAGCTCTCGGGCCCGCCGCATATGGCCTGTATCCTCCGGGTCCCCGGCGAGCTTCAAGGCATAGTATGCCTTCACCGAACAGCTCAGATTCGCGTCTCCGCCGTGGTAGAGGGGCCAGCCGCCGTCGTCCCCCTGCCGGCGGCGGATATAGGCCGCGAGCTTTCGCTCCAGCTCGGGATCCACCTCGTCCATGTAGTGCATCATCAGGATGTACTCGGCGGGGATGGTGCAGTCCGCTTCCAGCTCGAAGCACCAGTGGCCGTCATCCTTCTGCACGGACAGCAGGTAGTCCCTGGCCGCGGTGACGGCCTGCTCCACGCCGCGAGGAACGGTCTCGACGAGATGCGCGACGCCGGAGGTATGGGGCGGCGTCTCCGCCACCCTTTGATAGGTTTCTGCCAAGTCTAAATCTCCCGCCTCGGGAAGCACCGATGAATCCACGTGTTGCGCGCCCGTCGCCTTACAATGCCCTGATTTTAGAGCACAGGCTCTGCCGGTCGCCGAATAAATCAGTGCTTCCCTACGCCTGTTTTCGGTACTCGGGCGGCGCTGCCGGATTCGCGAGCTCCCCGCCCTCGGATGCCGGCGGCTTGGGTAAGCCGTGCGACACGAGGTAGAAGAGGGCGCGCAGCATCCGGTCGTTGGCGACGTTGAGGCGTAATGTTGCCACCGTCAGCTTGACCGCGCGGCGGGAGATCTTCACCTGACTGCCGGCACGGAAGTCACGGTGTGCGTTCACCCGACGCAGGGTCAGCGCGGCCATACCCACCGCCCAGAGACAAAAGTTCCGGATCCCGGTCTCTTCAGGGGGGATGAGCAATGTATATTCGAGTGCGTTCTTGAGGTGCCCAAGGGCAACCCCCACCAAATCGCCGAGTCCCTCTTCGAAGGGCAGCTGATAGGGCCAGGCGCCGAGGTCGGAAAGGTCGAATCCCCGTTCGGCGAACATATCCCGCGGTAGCCAGCAGGCGCCCCGGCTTCGGTCCTCCCAGACATCCTTGAGGATGTTGGTCATCTGCAGTCCCTGGCCGAACGAGATCGCCAGCCGCTGCAGCCCGTCCCGGTTCGCTTCGATGGCCGGCGAATGGTCGCAGAAGAGGTCCGTCAACATCTCGCCCACGACTCCGGCGACCACGTAGCAGTAACGGTCCATACTGCTGAGGCTGGCAAGTCCACGGGTTCCCGCATTTGCCTGAAATTCAGCCATACCGCTCGCCATGATCCGTATGCAGCGGGCAACAGCCCGCTGCTGGCGCGGGCTCAAGCTGCGCGTGATCTCCAGGACCGCCGGCATTTCTCGAATAAGTTGATGTTCCGCGGGAATAGTGCGTTCTGACAGCAGCGGTGCCAGATCGGCTGCGAGGTCTGCGGCCGAAACCCCGTCGCTCACGACCCGTGCGAAGCGGCTGCAAAATACCCGCTTCTGGAGCGGGTTCAGCGCCGGCTCATCTTCGATGGTGTCAACGATCCGGCACAGCAGGTAGCCATTGGACACCACATGGCGCAGACTCGGGGGCAACTGGGGGATCGTCAGGGCAAAGGTCCGAGACACTCCCGCGAGCAATCGGTCCTGGAGGGTGTCGGGGTGAGGGTTAAGCGCACGCATCTGACGCAGCTGTTGCTCCACTGCTCTCAAGATACCCTGCGCGTCGAGCCCACATTCCGAAAGCAGCTTGCTGCGGGAGCCGTGCTCCACGAAGGCGTCCGGGAGCCCGAGATTGATGACCGGTACCTGGCGGTTGTCGGCATTCAGGAGCTCGGTCACTGCGCTGCCGGCACCACCGGCGACGACGTTGTCCTCCAGGGTGACCAGGAGACGGTGGGTCGCTGCCAGCTCTCTCACCATGGTCCGGTCGAGCGGCTTGACGAACCGCATGTTGACGACCGTGGCGTTGAGCCGCTCTCCTGCCGTCAATGCCTCCCCCAGAAGGGTGCCGAAGGCGAGGATTGCCACGTCCCGGCCGCGACGGCGCAGCTCGGCCTGCCCGATCGGCAAGGGCTGCATCTCTGTCCGAATACAGACCCCGGCTCCGGCGCTCCGCGGATAGCGCACCGCCGTCGGGCCCTCGTGGGTGAAGCCGGTGTAGAGCATCTGCCGGCATTCGTCCTCGTCGGCGGGCGCCATGACGACGAGATTTGGGATACAGCGCAGATAGCTCAGATCGAAGGCACCCGCGTGCGTGGGGCCGTCTGGACCCACGAGGCCGCCCCGATCGATGGCGAACAGCACATCGAGGTTCTGTATGGCTACGTCGTGGATCAGCTGATCGTAGGCCCGCTGCAGAAAGGTCGAATAGATAGCAACGACGGGCTTGACGCCCTCGCAGGCCATGCCCGCTGCCAGGGTGACCGCATGCTGCTCTGCGATCGCTGTGTCGAAGTAGCGCTTCGGGTAGCGCTTAGCAAACCGGGTGAGGCCCGACCCCTCCCGCATCGCCGGGGTGATGGCCATGAGGCGGCGGTCCGTCGCGGCCATGTCGCACAGCCAGTCGCCGAAGACTTCCGTGTAGGTGGGCGGCGTGCTGCTGCGCTTACCCGGTGAGGGACGCAGACCGACCTCCGGGTCGAATGGGGTCACCCCGTGGTAACGAATCGGGTCTGCTTCCGCGGGGGCATACCCTTTACCCTTGCTGGTAACGACATGCAGGACGCGCGGACCTCTCTGAGGGCGAAGCTCTCGTAGCGCCCCCAGGAGCGCGTGCAGATCGTGTCCGTCCACCGGGCCGAAGTAAGCGAACCCGAGCTGCTCGAACAGGGTAGGAGGCGCCTCCGTCGTCCGGCCTTCGGCGTTTTCTGCAGCCTCTTTGGCCCTATCGGGCGCCGCGCGATGCGCCCGCGGGCGCAGCCCCCTGAGATGGCGGGATAGCGCCCCCACATTAGGCGAGATCGACATACCGTTATCGTTGATGACGACCAGCATATCGGCTGCCAGTGCACCCGCGTGGCTCAGTGCCTCCAGGGCCATGCCCGCTGTCAGGGCACCGTCGCCAACAACGGCGACCACTCGGCGATCGTCGGCGGCGAGCGCCATTCCCAGCGCTGCGCTGATCGCGGTGCCCGCGTGTGCGACCCCGAAGGTGTCGTACCGGCTCTCGCTACGCCGCGGGAACCCGGACAGCCCGCCCTGCTGGCGAATGCTGTGCAGACGGTCCCGCCGCGCGGTGAGTGCTTTGTGTGGGTAAGTCTGGTGCCCGACATCCCAGACAAGGCGGTCAGTCGGGGTGTCGAAAATGTAATGTAGTGCGACTGTCAGCTCGACGGCTCCCAAACCCGCCGCGAAATGCCCGCCGCTCGCGGCGACGGAACGGACCGTAAAGTCTCGTAACTCCCCGACCAGGTCGCCGAGCCTGGCTTCCGGGAGGTTGCGCAGATCGTCCGGGTCGCCGATGGCCCTCAACAGCGGGTACTTGCCTGTGATGTCCATATCCTCAGCGTCCCTGACCGCGAATCCCGTATACCGAGCCAGCGCCCCGGCACAGAAGCGTGCCCCTACAGACCCCCCCGCTCTCCGGCGAATACCAGCCCGACCCTGCGCCGCCCCTCCCGATCACAACCATTCTTGTTTTCCTCTAGACGCGAGACCATCAGTGTCATAACGAGCGTCTGTGCGTATTATTGACACGCCCATGTCCCTGCAGTTCCCACGGCCGCCCCGGGCTCTCCGACCCCGTTTGGCCGCGGAACCCGCGCCCAGCCGCGACTGTCTACACCTCAGCGTAGGGAAGCGGCCCGAGGTACGTCATAATACACTGCCGAGGACGCCCACTCCGACCTAGGAATGTCAGAAGCCTGGCGTCAAGGGCCGGAAGGGTGGGGTCGGGAAACGGCCACCCAGCCGAGAAGTGTCACCTTCCGCATAACTAACCATGCCTCGCGCCGGAGATAAACCGCTGTCCGCGGGCGCATCCAACACCAAGGAGGAGGCTGAAGATGGGCGTACCCCTTCGCCAACAGTATCAAGTTGCACGTTACGTGATCGGACAAAAGCTGCGGGGGGTAGAGCGCTACCCACTGGTGCTCATGCTCGAGCCCCTGTTCCAGTGCAACCTGGCCTGCTCCGGGTGCGGAAAGATCGATTATCCGAGCGAAGTCCTGAGGCAGAGGCTCAGCGTCGAGGACTGTCTGCGGGCCGCCGACGAATGCGGCGCGCCGGTGGTGTCCATTGCCGGGGGTGAGCCGCTGCTGCACAAGGACATGCCGCAGATCGTGCGCGGCCTGATTGCTCGCCGCAAGTACGTGTACCTGTGCAGCAATGCGCTCCTGCTCAAGAAGCGCATCGAGGATTATGAGCCATCCCCCTACCTGACATTCTCCATTCACCTGGACGGTAACCGCGAGCGGCATGACGCCTCCGTGTGTCAGGATGGGGTCTTCGACCGCGCGGTCGACGTCGTCCGGCTTGCCCTCGCCAAGGGTTTCCGGGTGACCGTCAACTGCACCGTGTTTCAGGGCGAATCCGCAGAGGAAGTCGCGGAATTTCTGGACTTCACCCGAGACCTCGGTGTGGAAGGGGTGACGATTTCGCCGGGATTCAGCTACGAGCACGCCCCCCGGAAGGATGTGTTTCTCCAGCGTAATGTCACGAAGGATCTGTTCAGGAACGTCTTCCGGCGCGGGCGTGGACACAAATGGCCCCTCAATCACTCGAGCCTCTATCTGGATTTCCTGGCGGGCAACCAGCAATACCGATGCACCGCCTGGGGCAATCCCACCCGGAACGTCTTCGGTTGGCAGAGGCCCTGTTATCTGTTGGTCGATGAGGGTTACGCATCGACCTTCCGATCGCTCATGGAAGAAACGGACTGGGATGCTTATGGCGCCGGCAGCAATCCGAAGTGCGCCAACTGCATGGCCCACTGCGGGTATGAGCCGACGGCGGTGGAGGATGCGGTCGCCCGGCCCTGGAAGCTCCTATGGACCGCCATCCGGGGAATCCGGACGCACGGTCCGATGGCCCCGGAGCTGCCCGGAGTCGCGGACGCCTCCCATGTGCAGGGGGTACCGGTTCGCGAATAGGGCGCCCCGGCGTTGACCCTCCGAGATTGTGGGAACCCGGGCCAGGTCGGCGGGGCGGCTCAGCGCGTGCAGAAAGCGGCGGACCGACTCCTCGGTGGCGGCCATTGCAGGCAAACCCCGGAAGGAGGCCGCGACCCGAACGTCGCGGGGGAGATCCAACTGCGACTGGCGAACGCCGTGGAGCTGGCCCCGGGTCTCGTGGTAATGGGCCAGATACTCCTGCTCGCTCTGGCCGACGGTTGGGATCAGCAATGCCTTTTTCCGGAGCTCGGCCAGCTCCATGAGGGTCGTGTAACCGGACCGCGTCACCACTAGCGCCGCCCGATTCATCATTTCCTCCTGGTGGGCGCGATCCATGTAGCTGTGGATGGCAATTCGGCCGTCGTCCCGGATGCTTGGCATGGTGTCCGGCCGGCCCAGGGCGACGACGATCCTCCCCTGCAAGCGTCCGACCTGCTGAAGCACCAGACGCTCGAAGATGGTTCGCTGGGGCTCGGCCCCTGAGATGCTGATGAAGTAGTCGATGTCCTGGGGCAGCGGCCGTCGCCGGACGCTGGACAGGATCCCGATGTAATCCAGCCGGTCCTGCCAGTTGCAGGCGGTTTCGTGGCAGAGATCCCCTGCCAGGCCGTTCGTGGGCGCATCAGGGATCAGGATCCCGCTAGCCCCGGACAGCATCCGTCGCTGGGAGCATTCCACGAGCCTTTCCAGGCCCCGGGGGCGGCCGGGGATGATCTGTCGCAGGGAGTGAAACAGGTGGAAGGTCGGTACCTCCGGAGACCAGACGCCGAATCGGCTGTCCGAGACGATGCGGTCGAACGGCGTTGATTGATTGAGCCGCTGCACCAATAGTCGTTCCCGGCGGAAGGTGTAGAACACCACCGGCAGTGAGAGACTCATCCGGACATAGAACCAAAAGGCGCGCCGGCCGAGGGGCTTGGGGATGTCCCGCAGCGCGATGTACTCGCAAGCCGGCCCGAGCTCCTCCCTGAGCAGCTGCAGGGCCCTTCCGCAGGAGAGGACCGTAACCCGGTGGCCCTCCCTCAGCAGCCCGCGCATGAGTACCAGATCGCGGGTCGCGTGGCCGAGACCCCAATCATGGGTCGCAAACAGTACCTTCAGTCTCTTTCCGTTCAATTCAGACCTCATTCCGTGGGTTGTTCGAGCCCTGACTGATGGGCTTCGGGGGTCGTGCGCATCACGTCTCGCAGTAGCAGGGCGGTGGGTCCGCAGATCAGCCAGACAGATCCCATCCATACGATACGGAAGCCCAGCATCATGGCGAGTGCCTCGCTCGGGCCATAGCCGAAGCTCAGTGCCGCGCCCAGTCCTGCTACCTCGATCACCCCCAGTTGGGTCAGGACGCCCGCCATAAGAAGGGTCACGGTCAAGGAAAAGGAGTACACGGTGACGGCCTGTAGATAGCTGAAATGCTCCACCCCGGTGCCGCGACCCACCAGGGTGAATGCCCCTGCGAGGGCCCCGAGGTACGCGGCGGCCAGCAGTAGGGCCGGCAGCGCCGTACGCAGCACGGCAAGCTGCCCAAGACCCCTGATGACCTCCGACAGTCCCTTCGCGAAGGTGCGGACCCCGCGGTGCCGGACCCGCGGCAGGACACGCTCCGCCAGCGCGTCGGTCGATATGAGCAGCCCGAGAAGCAGAAGCAAACCGGTGAGGACCGCGATTGCGGTGGGTCTAACCCAGACCCAGTGTGGTATGCCGAGCACGACGAGCATGAGCAGGATAAGGCAGAGCTCAAGCAGCAGCATCGCGGTGGTGGCCGCAGCCGACCTTGCAAAGCCCGCGCTTCGCATGCGTTGCAGAATGTAGTTCTGAACATAGACCCCGGCTGGAATGGTGATGCTCATCTCGGCGATGGCGAACGCAAATACCAGGCGGCGCCAGGGGAGCCGAATGGCGAGCCGGCTCAGCAGCAGTCGGAACTCCAGCCATTTCACCGAGAGGTAGGTGAGCGCCAGCAGGAACCCCAGGACGACGGTTGAGAACGGGATCTCGTCGATCCGATCGAAGACCTGAGTGAGATTCGAGATACTGAAGGCAAAGGCCAGCAAGGCCGCGCTCAACAAGACGGGCAGGACGATGCGAGGCTGCAGCAGCATGTGACGCCAGCGGCGTGCCTCGGAGCTCATGACTCACTCCTTCCGGCGACTTCCGGCCACAGGGAAGTGAGGGACACGAGCTCGTTGTGGACATACCTGAGCGCGCTGTCCGGATGCTTCCAGCGGACAGGCTGACGGCGGCGCTGGGAAGGCGGGTCGACATCCCCGCGCACCAGGTAGCGTCCTGGGCCGCAGGGCAGCAGTGTAGGCGACCGGCAGCAGTACTCGAGGTACCGGGCGAGCCGTTGTTTTCGCCGACGGCTCTCCAGCAGCCGCGGGTCCACGTGAGCGCCGCGGAGGCTCAAACGCTCCGCCTCCGCCCGCACCTGCTCGTCGAGCTGGGCAGCGGTGATACAGCCGCCCCCGCCGGATCGCACCTCCAGCAGCCAGCGGCTCGCGAGCTGGCTTGCGGTGAGGGTCGAGCAGGCGAGCATCGCTTCGGTTACCCGCGCGGTCGTCTCTCGCCTCGAGAGTCCCTGAAGGTGGGGGAGCTCGCGGCCGACCTGCACAAAGACCCACTGCCGGCCGCTGGTCATGAAGTCGTAAGTGATGCCGATGGGCAGCACCCGAACCGGAGCTCGTGCCTGATTCAGCAGGATGTGGAGCCCTCCGCGAAGCCGCCCCAGACTGCCGTCGGCAGAAGTCGTTCCCTCCGGCTCCAGCTGGACCATGGCGCCACGCTCCAGGAGCTCCACGAAACGGAGCAGCTGCGACCTGATAGTGCGCTCTTCATAGGGGCGCAGCACCTGAAAACGCTCCCGGGCGAGCTTCATCAGCCCGTAGGGCTGCCGTAGGAGCAGCCGGTAACGCCTGCCAAGGACGTCACTGACCATCAGCCGTCCCGCGCCTTCGGCCGAGATCCCACGGAAGCGAGCCTCCCAGGTCTGCCGCAGAACCTGATCGAGGGGCAGGTCTCCGAAGATGGCCAGGGTGTCCTCCAGCACCTCCCCGAGGGTCCGCTCCCGAATGCGGCGCATCGGGTATAAATTGACGGCATCAAGGAAAGGGCGCAGATCGATGCCCGCGAGCAGCTCTCGGAGCGGCGCGGGCCAGCTGGTCAGGTAATCCCGGAGGAAGCCTTGGCGGAACAGGTCCTCCCGTGCCACGAAGCAGGGGGGTGTCCCGGCCTCGAGCTGATCGATTCGCTCGAGGAGGGTGGTGCCGATGATAGGGCCGTCCGTGTCACGCCGATGGTTGGCCACCACCAGGGTGGCGGGCGAGCAGCTGAAGTGCTCGAGGCCGCTGACCTGGATGTGAAAGGAAGCCCGCATCGAACAGCGCAGGATGGCGGCGATCGTTCGCGCGGCCGCCCTTCGCCCGCGGGTATCCATCACTCCAGCTACTGGAAGCCATCGTCCCCCTCCGACTCCATGCAGATCCTTTGTCTCGACGCCGTCCATGGTCCTCTCTTCGCTTCTCGTGTCTTCCCGCCTACGCCCCAAGGCTTTGACGGGCCGATGCCCGTTTGGTTCGACCCCGACCGGCCGGGAGCCTGGCTGGCCTCGCCGGGTCCCGGGCTAGAGGCTAAGGCCGGCCACCCACTTGGCGAGGTCACTGCTGAGCTTCGCCACCGCCTTTCGCTCGGCCGTCACTCCTCCAGCGGCATCTGGCGTCGGGGCCGGCTCGCGGTAAGTGAGCTCCCGTTGCCCAATCACC
>Ga0307440_1000428_pt1 | contig 20607 bp, 19 predicted proteins | sample SalMarWE160410MG_FD_202150 | JGI IMG/M metagenome (GOLD analysis project Ga0307440, IMG submission 202150) | Salt marsh sediment microbial communities from the Plum Island Ecosystem LTER, Massachusetts, United States - WE1604-10 | ecosystem: Environmental > Aquatic > Marine > Intertidal zone >... | reverse complement strand
GCAAAATAGACTATGCAAAATGATCTTTGTGGTCTATCCTCCGGCCCATGAACGAGCGGCCCCCCTCCAACGCGACACCCCCTGACCCCCGCCCCGGCGATCCGGGCACGGCCTTCGATCCGAGGCGGGACGATGTGGTCACGCCGGACGCCCGGTCCCTCCGTGGGCTGGCCCACCCGCTGCGCCTGCAGCTGCTGGGCTTGCTGCGGGTCGACGGGCCGGCGACTGCAACCCAGCTCGCCGTGCGCACCGGGCAGTCCAGCGGCGCGACCAGCTACCACCTCCGGCAACTCTCCGCGTATGGCTTCGTGCTCGAGGACGCCCAGCGCACCACGGGCCGTCGTGAGCGGTACTGGCGAGCTGCGCACCGGACGACGATGTTCGACCAGTCACCGGACGCGGATGAGGAGAGCCAGGCGCTGGGCGAGGAGTACCTGCGGATCGTCGCCGACGCCAATGCGCGCCGCGTCCAGTCGTCGATCAGCGGGCTGGCCACGATCGAGGACGACCTCGGTCCCGGGTGGCGGGACGGTTTCACGATGAGCGACCTGATGCTGCGGCTGACCCTGCCCGAGGCTCGCGTGTTGATCGCCGAGCTCGAGGCCGTGGCCGTGCGCTATCGCCGCGAGGACCCGGACGATCGGGCTGCCGACCCGCCCGACGCGCAGCGCGTGGTGCTGCAGTTCCAGGTCCTGCCTGCGGCGTCCGGAGTCGCTCCCGTTCCGGGCCCTGCCGAAGAGCACGCTGATGCATGACACCGCCCTGGATCAGGTGCCGTCCCCGTCCCGCCGGGGGCTGGCCGGCCTGCTGACGGCCAACTTCGTGTCCATCCTCGGAACCCGGATGTCGATGCTGGCCCTGCCGTGGTTCATGCTCGTCACGACGGGCAGCGCCGGCGAGACCGGGCTGGTCGTGTTTGCCGAGATGGTGCCCTACGTGCTGGTCCAGGCCCTCGGCGGCCCCATAGTGGACCGCCTCGGGACCTGGAGGGCGTCGATCGTTACCGACGTCATCGCGGCCGTCACCTTCGCGCTGGTGCCCGTGCTGTACCTGACCGACGGGCTGTCGCTGGGAGCCGTGGCGGCCCTGGTCGCCGTGGCCGGCGCCGCCCGAGGAGCGGGAGACACTGCGCGCCACGTCCTGGTTCCCGGCCTGGCCGACGCGGCCGCCACCCCGCTGGAACGGGCCAGCGGCTGGTACGACGGCGTGAGCCGCGCCGCGAGCATGATCGGCGCACCGCTCGGGGGAGTGCTGATCGCCGTGACCTCTGCTCCCGCCGTGGTCGCCGTGGATGCGGCGACGTTCGCCGTGTCCGCGGCGGTTGTTGCCCTTGCCGTGCCACGCGCCGCGCAGCCACGTCCTGCCCCGTCAGGCGACGGCGTCCCGGATGACGAGGGCACCGGCTACCTTGCCTCGCTCCGCGAAGGGTTCGCGCACCTCGCTGCGGACCGGCTGTTGCTCGGGATCGCGTTGATGGTGCTGGTGACCAATCTGCTCGACCAGGCGTTCTCGTCGGTGCTCGCGCCGGTGTGGGCCAACGAGACGACCGGCAGCCCCCTGGTCCTGGGACTCATGGGCGCCGCCATGGGCGTGGGAGCGCTGATCGGCAATGGGTCGACGGCCTGGCTCGGACCCCGGCTGCCACGAAGACGAGCCTACGCATGGGGATTCCTCCTGGCCGGCGGCCCTCGGTTCTTCGTGCTCGCCGCGGCTTCGTCCGTCTCGCCGGTGCTGGCGATGACCTTCGTGGCCGGGTTCGGTGCCGGGGGGATCAACCCGATCCTGAGCGCCGTGGAGTACGAGCGCGTGCCCCGCCATCTGCAGACCCGCGTGCTCGGCGCGCTCGGCGCGACCGCATGGGCGGGGATCCCGTTCGGAGCGCTCCTCGGCGGGGTGCTGGTGGACGGCCTCGGGCTGCAGGGCGCGCTCGCCCTTGCCGGCGCGGTGTACCTCGTGACGACGCTCGCCCCGTTCGTGTTCCCCGTGTGGCACGAGATGGACCGGGCCCCTTCGCCGGACAGCCCCGAGGTCGCGGTCGAGACGGTGTCGGATTGCGGGCCCGAGGCGGCCGAGGTCACGACGACGGCCGCCTAGAAGGCCCGGCAGACGGAGGATCGCGACCGGGCATCCGCCGGTCAGGAGATCGGGCGTCCCTCCATCATCGGCCCAACGTGCCGGTCCGGCCCTCCTCGAGACCCAGCCGGATCGCCACCGCGGCGGCCTCCACCCGGCCGGATACGCCCAGCTTGGCCAGGATGTTGCCGACGTGGACGCCGACGGTCTTCTGGCTGATGAACAGCCGGTCGCCGATCTCCCGGTTGGTCCGACCGCGAGCGATCAACGCCAGCACCTCGAGCTCCCTGCGGGACAGACCGAACGTGTCGCCGCCCGCGGCGGCGCGCGAGGCTGGCCGCCCGGCGAGCACCGGAGCCACCTCGGCGACCGGCCCGGGCGCGACCTCCGCCCGCTGGTCGGTGCGGGCGACTGCCGGGCGGGCGAGCAGCTCGTCCACCTCGGGCGGCAGCTGGATCAGCGCACGATGCCCGAGCTCGCGCAGCTCACGCAGGAGCGGCCGAGCACCGAGCCGCATCGCGAGGGCGACCGCGTCCATCAGGGGCTCCCGAGCATCCACCCGGACGACGCGCGCGTCCGTCCGGGCCCTGGTCCCCGGCCCGCCACCCGCCGCCGCCGCGCCCATGATTGCCTCGGCCTGCCGCCAGCGCGCCTTCGCCTCCCGGTACGGGTCCCCGATGTCGTGCCATCGGGCCGCCAGCTCCGCCCAGCGCGCGGGATCGTCCCGTCCGTGGAGGCGCGCGTTGAACGCTCGAGCGGTCGCGAGGCTCGCCTCGGGCTCGCCCCGCCGCGTGCCGTCGCCCTCGGCACGCGCCCTGGCGACGGTCGTCTCCGCCTCGGAGAGGATCCGACCCGCTCGCTCCCGGGATGCCGCGACGTCCCCGATCCGGCGCCGCTCGAGCGCCTCGGCGACGATCGCCGATTCGACCTCGAGCGCGGTGGCTGCCATCCGGGCGACGAGGACCCAGTCCTCTGTGCCCCGCAGGCGTGCCCAGCCTCGCTCGGCCGCGCGGCGAGCGTCGGCGAGGTCGCCACTCCACATCGCGTACGAGGCGGTCGCCTGCCAGGCGGGGACGGCAAACTGCAGATCCCCGCCGGTCTCGAGCTCGACCAGGATGCGGCCAAGCAGGCGCCCGGCCTCCTCTCCCGACTCGGACTCGATCTCGACGATCACGAGGTTGAGGATCGCGTTGACGAACGGGATGCCCGCCGGGCTCCAGTCCAGCGCCCGCAGGCTGAGCTCGCGCGCCTCCGACCACCGACCGACGTCCACCAGAACGCCGGCCACGTTCCCGGCCAGCAGGTTCCCGTACACGGCATCGAGATCCATGTCCCGCGCCTCGGCCATGCCCTGGAACGCCTGGTCGACCGCCTCGCGAGATCGACCCAGCTGCTCCAGCACGACGGCCATGTTCGCCCCTGCCCGCCACCACTCCTCGACCAGACCCAGCGCCTTCGAGCGCTGGAGGGCCGCTTCCAGCAGCGGGACCGCCGTCTCCGGCTCGTCGCCCCAGCCGCGGACGACGGCCAGCGTGGTCGTCGCGTGGATGGCCTCGGGCTCGGCCTCGGCTCCCATGCGGCGGGCGATTTCGAGCGCCTCCGTCGCCGCGCGCTCGGCATCGGCGAACGCCCCGGCGATCATTCGCTCCTGGGCGAGGAGCGCGAGGATGCGCGCGCGCCAGATCGACGAGCCGGCGGGAACCGTGTCCGCGGCGCGCCGGAGCGCCCGGGTGGCGCCGGTCGCGTCGCCGGCCGCCAGGCGGTACCGGCCGAGCTGTGCCTCGAGCACCGCGTGGGCCATCCGTGCGCGATGGTCGACCAACGCGCTCAGGGCGTTCTCCGCGTAGGCCACGGCCCGGGTCGGTCGCATGGCCGCATGTGCGGCCTGTGCCGCAAGCTGAGCGATCACGTCGGGATCGTCGGTCGACGCGAGCCGCCGCGATGGGCCGCCTTCTCCATGCGACGTACCGGCCGCTTCTGCCGACACCGATCCGATCGGGACGCTCACGGCCACTGGGGCGTCCGATGCCGCGGTGGCGGCCGGGCCGGGCGATGAGGTCGATGAAGGCGAGAAGGTCGACGCTGCCTCGGCGACAAGGGGTGAAGGGGGAGCCGGCAGGTCGAGCCCGAGCTCGAACGCGGCGAGGGCGTCCAGTGGCGCCTCGAGGCGCAGCGCGAGCCGGCCAGCCTCCATCGCGGCTCTGCGGGCCTCGGTCAGGCGATGGGCCGTCCGCCAGTGAACGGCGGCAACCATGGGCACGTCCTCGAACGCCTCCGCCGCGGCGGCGCGGTAGCTGAGGCTCGCCCCCGGGAGCAGATCGGCCAGGATCGCGCGCGCAACCAGCTCATGGCGGACCTCGATCCGCCCGTCCGGCTCACCGCGGATGAACCCGTGCTCGATCGCTTCGGCCAGCCCTCCGGTGACATCCCCGGCGAGCCCGCCACTTGCGCGACGCGGCGAGGAGCCGGCGGGCGACGGATCGTCCCCGCCAGGAAGGGCGTTCGCCGGCGGGACACCGATGGCCGCGGCGGCTCGCAGGAGGCGCCCACGATCCATCGGGCGCTCTGCCGCGGCCAGCAGCCGCAGCACGTGCCGACAGTCCGCGGATCGCCGGGCCAGCCGTGCCGCGACCAGATCCGCGAGCGTGCCAGTCAGGGCGGTACTGCGCAGCTCGCGGCGGGCGGCGACGAGCTCCTCGACCACGAGCGGCGAACCGGCCGATCGCTCGGCCACCAGGACCACGATCGACGCTGACGGCCGCTCGCCCTCGATACCCTCGATCAGGCCCGCTATCTCGCGTCTGGTGAGGGGTCCCAGGTCGATCCGTGTCGGTGGCCGGAGGCCCGCCTCGATGATCGCAAGGTTCTCGCGCAACGGGTGCTCGCGGGTCAACCGATCGGTCTGATAGCTGACGACCAGACAGATGCGCTCGGAGCGCGCGATCCGGGCGACAAAGGTGGCGAACGAGCGGGTGGCCGCATCGGCAACGTGCAGGTCCTCGAGCGCGAGCAGGATCGGTCGCTCCGCGGCGACCCGGCCGAGCCATCGCAACAGCGCCTCCAGGGCCCTCGGCTGCCGGCGCTCCGGGTCCGCGAGCTCGCTGGCGCGTTGCCCGGATACGTCCGCAGCGATCTCGGTCATGCCCGGCAGCCCGAGCAGGATCGGCCGCGCATCGTGTGCCAGCAGCCCGCGCACCTCGTCGCGTGGTCGGGACGCGATGAGCGGCGCCAGAGCCTCGAGCACCGCAGCCCACGGGGGATCCACCGGGCCGGTGGCGCGGCCGCGGAGCACGAGCGGGGCAGCGGGCCCTCGAGCCGAGATCCGCTCGAGCGCCTCGTCCAGGAAGCGACCGACCCCGAGGCCCGCATCGCCAGCGATCGCGACGGTCGTCGCCGTACCGCCCGCTGCCGAGTCGAGGGCGGCCTCGACCCGTGCGAGCTCGGGCTCGCGACCAATGAAGCGGCGGCTCACCACCCTGCTGGGCATCGATCGCATTGTAGAGATGGCCGCGACCGCCACGAGCGCGCGATCCGGTCCGTAGCATCGAGCCTCGCGCCGGTGAGGACGGGTACGCTGGGCCCGTGCAGCCCCGACGTCAGCCTCATCCTGCCAACGAGCTCAACGAGCTGTCCGGCGAAGAGTGGCTGTACTTCACCAAGTCGGTCTGGACGACCGCGTACCCCTCCGAGCTCGGGCACGATCGGCGCCGGGCTCACGGCGCGAACAAGCCGCCGCGGTTGATGGCCCGGCTGATCGAGTTCTTCACACGCACCGGGGGGCTCGTGCTCGATCCGTTCGCGGGCGTCGGTGGGACGCTCCTGGGGGCGGCGATCGCCCGAGGACCTCGGCGGGCGATCGGGATCGAGCTCGACGCCCGCTGGGCCAGGGTGTTCGCGGACACGGTGACCGCGCTGCGGGCCGAGCGCGACGGCCTGGGCCCCGAGCTGGCCGATCTCGGCGCCGCGGACCCGGGCGGTCCGCGCACCTTCGATCCATCGGCGCTCGAGCTGCGGCTGGGGGATGCACGCGCGCTCTTGCCTGCGATCCCGGAGGCCTCGGTCGACTTCGTGGCAACCGACCCTCCCTACAACGTCCAGCTCCCGATGACCATGGCCGGCGGCCGGCTGGCCAGGACGCACGCCAATCGCCGCACCGACTACGCGATGGTGTCCGAGCTCGAGGGCGATCTGGCCAACCTGCCCGACTACGCGGCGTATCTCGACGCGATGGGCGGCGTCCTGGGCGAGCTCCGGCGCGTCCTCCGTCCGGGTCGCTACGCGGTCCTGATCGTGCGCGACGCGTACCAGGGCGGTCGGTACCTGTTCACCGCGGCCGACCTCGCTGCACGGGCGGACCAGGCGGGCCTGGTTCCCAAGGGCGACATCGCGTGGTACCAGGCGGGGACGAGGCTTCGGCCCTACGGCTATCCGCGCTCGTTCGTGCCCAACATCACCCACCAGCACATCCTGGTGCTGCGCAAGGCGCCGGAGGCTCCGCGGTCGGGATCGACCGCCGGGCGGGTGGCCAGGGCTCAGCGCGGTGCCGGGCCCCGCGGGAACTAGTTGGCCTCGCCGAACTGCTGCCTGCGCTCGGTATAGGCGCGCAGCACGTCCTCGAACCCGCCTGGGCCCGGACCGTCGTCGCCCGACGTCCAGCTGCCGCGACTGGCCGTCGAGGCGTCGATGACCACATCGCCCAGGGTCATCTTGTGGAGCCAGCCCTCCTGGCCGTTGGGACACAGCACGCGCCAGTAGGTACCGCGCTTCTCCATGAGCACGACCTCGTCGCCCTCGTCGAGGACCCCGATCTCGATGCCCTTGACCTCGTCCGGGGTGTCGAGCAGGCTGACCAGGCGGTAGCGAATGAACCGCCGCTCCATGCCGTCGACCGCGGCGCCGACATCCCCCTCGAACGAGAGCCGGACGTCGCTCGACACGCTTCTAAGCGGGTCGGCCTTGCGGGCCTGCATGAGGGATGGGCGCCGCCAGCGGGGCAGGTTCGAATCGACGTCCGGGTCCGCTGCCACCACGCCCATGGCTGCCCGGACGGCCTGCTTGGCATCCGCGGCGCGGGGCATCACGATGGACTCGGACCCTGCGAGCCGGGCGTTGGGCACGATGCCGCTGCCGGTGGCCGAGGCCGCAGCGAGCACGTCATCGGGCGCCGTGGGCAGCTCGTCGCGACGGCGCTTGCCGAACATCAGGAAGGCCATCAGCATCGTCACGCCGCCCGTGGTCACGACCGCCGTCGGCATCACGCCAGCCAGCACGGACAGGATCGAAGCAGGGCCGCTGAGGCTGCTGGCTGAGCTGTCGCCGAACGGGCCATGTGCGCCGCCACCCGATCCTCCGCCACTACCGACGCTCCCACCGGGCCCACCCTGACCACCGCCCGTCGAACCGGGATCGCCCGGGAGAACGGCACCGGTGAGCGGGCCAGGGCTGGATGACGGTGCCGCGCTGGCGGCCATGGCGCCGCTGCCATCCGGGGACGGAGTGACAAGGGCCGGTACCGTCAATCCCGGCGAGGTCCCCGGCTCCAGGACGCCGTGAGGCAGCGGTGAGACCGTGGGTTGCGGCGTGTCCGCCGGCGTCGGCCGCGGGGTCGGTTTCGGGGTGGGCGCAGGCGTGGACTTCGGTGCCGAGGTGGAGGTCGGCTTCGGGGTCGGCTTCGGGGTCGGCTTCGGGGTCGGCTTCGGGGTCGGTGCCGGTGTCGGGGTGGGCTTTGGGGTGGGCTTTGGGGTGGGCTTTGGGGTGGGCTTTGGGGTGGGCTGCGGCGTGACCGTGATCATCGGACCCGGCAGGGAGTCCTTGAACCGTTCGCGGTCGGAAGCCTCGAAGGCGGTCTTCCAGGTTCCGGCCGGAAGCGTCATGGTGACGGTGTACTGGGCGCCCTTCTTGAGGTCCTCGCTCGACGACGCGAGGTGCATGGCCTTGGTCGTGCCAGCGACCACCACCCGCACGTAGTCGGGCGTGTCCCCGCCCGCGTTTCGATACATGACCGAGAAGGTGATCGGGGTCCGGGTCGTTCCGCCCGACGGCGTGACCTTCGGATCGAACAGGCTGGTCGGTCCGTCGCCGGCGAACGCCGGCAGCACGGTCACGGCGACGAGGAGGGCAGCCGCCACCAGGGCCCGGACCGGGGCGAGACCCGGTCCCGGGGCGATGGCGCGAGCGATGCCCGTGCGAGGACCCAATGCGGTATCCGCCTCCTCGACGCTTCGAACGTGTCGATCCCCGTAGCTCGGAGCATCGGAGCCAGACGGACGGTCCGCAATGGTACTGGGGTCCCGCTCGGGGCGGGACCGGAGGCGGCACCCCACGCGTGGCGAGGACCGCCGGCTCACCGATCGCGATTGCCGGTGCGTTGAGTCGACACTTCCGCGTCCACCGGCGCAGGCGCGTGCGGCGCACCCGGACGGTCGCATCCTCCTACGTAGCCGGATGTAGCCATTCCGGCGAGATCCTGGGTGTCCGATCATCTCCCCATGCAGGTCATAGCCACCAATGCGATCAGGCGCGCGGACCGACTGGCAATCGCGCGGGCCGCGCTGTCCGCCGTTCTCCTGCTGCTCGTCGGCCTCCTCGTCGGCTGGCTGTGCCTGGGCACGCCGCTGATCAGCGCCGTCCAGCCCCAGGGCCGGCCGACCGCGGCTCAGACGACGGTGGGCATCGTCGCCTGGGCGTTCGCGATCGTCGTGCCCGCCGGGCTTCTGCTCATCGGCGTCGCGCGCGTGGCAGCCACGATCGATGCGGTCCTGTCACTCCGTCCCGGCACCGTCGCATCGCGCCTGGCCAAGTCGCTGGGTCCGGACCATCTGGCGGCCAGCAGTTTCGTGCTGCCGGGTGGTCGACGGATCCACGAGCTCGTGCTGGGGCCGTTCGGCATCGCGATCCTGGGTGAGGTTCCCCCCCCGAGCATGAGCCGTCATGTCGGCAGCCGCTGGGAGATCCGCGACGGCCGAGGGCGCTGGATCCCGATCGAGGCACCGACCGACCGGGCCGCCCGCGACGCCGAGCGGGTCCGCGGCTGGCTGACCACCGACGACCGTGACTTCCTCGTCCGCGTATACGCGGCAATCGTCACCGACGACCGGCGCATCCAGCGCACCCCGACGTGCGCGGTCGTGGCTCCCGAGGAACTCGCGGGCTGGATGGCCGCGCTGCCGACCCAGCGGGGGCTCACGCCCGCGCGCATGACGCGACTCGTCGAGCTCATCAGGTCGGTCGCCGCGGCGGGTTGAGCGAACCACGCCGCCGTTGCCGGGCGAGCGCCGTGCAGGGTCGCGGGCGGCACGATCGACTGGTCGTCGCATCGGAGCACCGAACGTGGTAGGGGAGCCAGGACTCGAACCTGGAACCGGCGGGATATAAGCCCGCAGCTCTAACCGATTGAGCTACTCCCCCACGGAGTCATGCCGACGTTGGCTCGCCCGACATCGGCACACCTAGCGTACAGCGGACGGGGCCGATCGGCCGCGGAGTCCCTCGCATGCGCGAGAGTCCGTCGCATGCGCGCCCTGGCGATGTCAGCCGGCGTCCGTCGTGGTGTCCTGCTTGCCTCCACGGACACGACCCGTGATGGCACGCAGGCCCAATGTCGGCCCGCGCCGCTGGTGACGGCCATTCGTGCCAGCCCTCACCAGGTCACCGGACGCCGTGGGATCACCCTGACTCAGGGTCAGCCCCCTGGCGAGCTGGCGCTCCTCTTCGGTCTGCTCGACCTCGAGCGGCAGGTCGTCCGGGTTGACGGGGCGTTCCGTCCGCACAACCGGCTCGACGAGAGGTCGAGCGTACGCCGGCGCTCCGTACAGCTTTGGCAGGGCAACGTGCCCGTGGTCCTCGTTGGCCACACGCATCCTCGATGCAGGCAGCTTCGCTGGCCAGCCAGTGGCCAGTGCCGATGATACCGGGCTGGATAAGTCCCGTTGGCGATAATCGCCGCCTTACAGGATCCACCGCGATCGGCTCGATCGCAACCCCCGGACGTCACTGCTCTGCCCGGCGGGCGACGCTCCGTTGCCCGGGTGCACCGCGTCGACCGGCACCATCACGCTCGTCAGCGGAGCAGCGGCTTGACGATCTCGTGCAGGACGACGAGCACCAGGTACGCGATGGGGACGGCTGCGAACAGCCCCAGCGCCGCGCTCCAGGGCGTGCGCGCAGAACGCCGTCCAGAGCCCGTCGGCAGCGGCACCACCAGCCAGGTCACGAGCGAACCGGCGACGAGCACGACCACCACGTAGGCGGTCACGGCGAGCAGTCGCAGATCACCGCCCGGAAGCGACATGCCGGCGTCGAGCGCGAGGTCGTAGGCGAGGAACAGGGTCCCGAGCACGACGGCCACGCTGAGGCTGCTCGCGACCGCACGGACGACCGGGCGAGGGGCTCGCCGGAGCTGCCGCCAGCGGACCTCGAGCCAGCCACGCCGGCGGACCTCCGGCCGAGCCGGACGCTCCGATGGGTGGAACATTCGATTCGGTCGGCTACCGGATCGGGCTTCCGTCGGCGCCGAGGACCGCGAGCGAGCGCCGCGGTGGCAGCGTCTCCGGGGTGTGGCCGGCCAGCAGCTCGACGGCCTCCGTGAACCGATCGAGCTCGGCTTCCGTCAGCCACCAGCCGACCGAGATTCGGAGCGCATCCAGTGCGGGCAGATCGCGCAGGATCGCGAAGGCCCGGTGCTCCAGCTCGTCCACAGCGGCCCGGGCGGGCCAGCCGTCGATCCGGAATGTCACCAGGGTGGCCATCGATGTCCGCGGGGTCATCAGGGTCACGCCCCGGATCGCAGCCAGATGCTCGGCCGTGGAGGCCGCCAACCGCCCCGCACGCTCGAGCGCCCAGGGCAGCCCGACATACATGGACAGCCAGCCGCAGCTGCGAGCGAACCCGACCAGCGACGGACGGTGGAACCCCGTGGCCTCGAAACGCCGCGCGCCGTGGTGGAGCCTGGGTTCGGCGACATCGAACGTCTCGTAGGACAGGAACCCGGCCGTCGGTGGCGTGACCGACTCGGCCAGCTGTCGCCGGACCCACAGGGCGCCCATGCCCTCCGGGCCCAGGAGCCACTTCTGGGCAGGGACGGCATAGGCATCCACCCCGAGCTCATCGAGCTGGACCGGCATCGCTCCCGCCGACTGCGCGCCGTCGATGACCGAGACGGCGTCAGCGGCACGGGCGAGCTCACCCAGCCGGGCGACCGGAAGCACGGCCCCGGTGGTCCACAGGACATGGCTGACCATGATCGCGCGGGCCGGCCGCTCGAGCGCCCGGGTGAAGGCCTCGATCGTCCGGTCGTCATCGCCGCCGTCGCCGACGTCGACCAACTCCAGCTCGACCCCGGACCGGTCCCGCAGCGCGATCAGCGGCCCGATGCCGCCGGGGTGCTCGTGGTGCGTGGTCAGGACGCGATCGCCCGGGCGCCATGGCAGCGCGCCGACGGCGATGTTGACGCCGTCGGTCGTGGAGTGGGTAAGGGCAACGTCGGCGGGGTCGGCAACGAGAATGGCCGCGACGGCCGCGCGGGCCTCGGCCATCCGCTGCTGCGTCTCGGGCCACAGGTCCGGATGGGCACGACCGACGGCGAGCTCACGCGCGGCCTGCTCGTCCATCGCGCGCTGGGTCTCGGCCGGCAGGGGGCCGGCCGTGCCCGCATTGAGGTAGATCCCGGCGCCCGTCGCGGGCAGGACCTCCCGGACGGCGGCGATCTTCGCCGACTCGGGCATGAACGGGGCGACCACCTCCGTATGATATCGGCGTCGCATGCGCCTGCCCCCGACCTGGCGACTGGTCACCTTGCCACTCATGTTGGAGGCCGATCTGGCTGGCTTCGCCCACCCCGAGCTCCTCGCCTCACCCGAGTGGCTGGGGGAGAACCTCGGTCGCCCGGATCTCCGCGTGCTCGACGTACGATGGCGTCCGGACGGGACATCGGCCACCGTGTATGGCACCGGACACATCCCGGGAGCCGTTCACCTGGAGTGGCGCACGTCGGTCGTCGACGTGCCGGAGGAAGGCGAGACTCCGCTGCTGGCCGCGCCGGAGCACATGGCGGCCGCCATGGCGCACGCCGGTGTGGGCGACGGCACCTCGGCGGTGCTGTACGACGACACGCTCTCATACCTCGCGGCTCGTGTGTGGTGGAGCCTCCGAGCCTACGGCCACGAGTCCGCCCGGATCCTGGAAGGCGGCTTCCCCGGCTGGGTCGACGCCGGCCAGCCGGTGGCCAGCGGCATGGTTGAGGCGCCCGCGGCCGTGTTCACGCCGCGCGCCGTCGTCCGGCAGCGGCTCACGACGACCGACGTCCGGGGCCTGCTGGGAGCGCCCGACGTGCTCCTGGTCGATGCGCGAGGACCCGCCGAGTATCACGGGTTCGAGGGCAACGTGCGGCGCCTCGGCCACATCCCCGGTGCAGTCAACGTTCCCGTTGCCTCGATGCACGTCCCGGGGACGCAGCGCCTTCGCGATGCCGCTGAGCTTCGCTCGCTGCTGCTCAAGGCGAACATCACCCGGGGCCGGCGCCTCGTGTGCTACGACGGGTCCGGCGTCGCGGCGGCCAAGCTGGCGTTCGTGCTCACGTTGCTCGGCCACGACGATGTGGCGGTCTACGACGGCGGCTGGGCCGAATGGGGGGATCGGCTCGACCTGCCGGTGGACCGCTGACCGTCGAGATCAGCCCTCCAACGGCTCCCCCTCGGTCCGCGAGGCGCCGCCCGGAGCTGCGCCTCGATCGAGGCCAGCCCACGGATCGACCTCGCGGTGCGGGGCCAGGATGTGCGCGCGGTGGTGATTGATCGCGACCAGCAACGCCTGCTCGCGCGCCTCACCCATGCGGTCCGACCAGTAGGTCGCGTCGGTGACCGGGAGAAACCGCCCGGTCAGCTCGCGGAGCGCGTCGCGCAGGCTGCCGCCCATCGGCATCAGGTGGATTGTGCCCACCACGTTGAACGGCGGGACGGAGATGATCGCCTGCTCCGGCGACTTGGGAGTCCGCAGCTCCGGCATCGAGGGCACCGGCTCGTTGGCGACCGCGAACAGCACAGCCTCGAGGTTGACCTGCGCGTAGTCCGAGCGGATCGGCTGTCCACGACCACCAAACTCCTCGACCGTGACGTCCTCGAGGATCAGGAACGGCTCGTCGCCCTGATTGAGGATGTCGGTCACCCGATGCTGCCGGGTACGAACGGAGCCGCGCGTGATCAGCGCGTCCGTGTACAGGACCAGTTCCTTCTGACCGCCTTCATATGCTTCGAACATCCGGATCCTCCGTGCAGGGCGCCCCCCGGAGCGCGCGTGCGCGTACCGCACAGGATACGTGTCCGCGTGCCACCTCGATACCCAAACGGGATCGCGAACGGTCGACCGGGGTCCTAGCGGCGGGCGCTCGCGGCCACGAGGTGCTCGGCGCCCTGCTGCAGACCCTCGTACAGCCGGGCGACGGCAGCGAGCGTGTCGATCTCGGCCGCCGGCTTGTCCGTGCGCAGCCTGGCGATGCGCGGAAACCGCAGCGCGTAGCCCGACTTGTGGCGGGTCGACCGCATGATCACGTCGAACGCAACCTCGATCACGATGGACGGCTCGACGACCCGGTACCGGCCGAACGACCGGACCGTGTGCGCCTCGAACCAGCGGGTCATGTCCGCGATCTCCGCGTCGGTGAGCCCGCTGTACGCCTTGCCGATCGTCACCGGCTCGCCGGTGGCATCGTCGCGGACCGCGAACGTGTAGTCGGACAGGACACCGTGGCGCTTGCCATGCCCCATCTCGACGCCGACCACCACGCAGTCGAGCGTCGCCAGCGCCTTCTTCATCTTGAGCCAGCCCAGCCCGCGCCGGCCGGGCGTGTAGAGGCTGTCCGGGTCCTTGACCATCAGCCCCTCGTTGCGCCGAGCCCGGGCATCGGTGAACTCGGCCTCAAGGCGTTCGACCGAGCCAACCGTCGCGAGGCGACTGAGCGCGAACCGCCCGCCGTCGGCGGCCAGCGGCAGCCGGAGCGTCTCGAGCCTCCGGCGCCGCTCGGTCAGCGGTGTCTCGAGCAGCGGCGCGACGACACCATCCGCGTCGCGGTCCAACCCCAGGGCGTCCCAGGCCACGAAGATCACCGGAACCTTGGACCGGATGGCCGCGGACGGGTTCTTCCGCCCGAGCCGGGACTGGAGCTGGAGGAACGGCAGCACGATGCCGTCCTTCCAGGCCAGGATCTCGCCGTCCAGGATCCCGGCCCACGGCAGGTCACGGGCGCCGCCGATCACCTCGGGGAACTGGCCGCTGATGTCGTGGAGGTCGCGCGAGTAGAGCCGCACGTCCGACCCGGTCCGATGGAGCTGGGCACGGATGCCGTCGTACTTGTCCTCGACCCAGACCGTCGGACCCAGCCGGGCGATAATCTCGGCCGCATCCTCGGCCGGTGAGGCGAGCATGAACCTGAGCGGGTGGAACAGCGCCAGGGCCGCCTCGGCCAGCCGGTCCTCACTTGCCAGCCGCGCGGTCCGGCCGACGTCGCCGGTGAGCATGCCGGCCCGCTTGACGGCCGCGAGCGGCCGATCGAACGCCTTGGCGATCGCCGCCTCCAGCAGACCTTCGCGGAGACCGATCCGGAGCTCGCCCGACAGGACCTTCACGATGCCCACAGCGGTCGCCGGCGACGACCGGGTCAGCAGCGATTCGAGCAGCTCGCTCTTCGCGGCCGCTCCGGACGCCGCCTCGATGGCCTCGAAGGCCGCGCGAACGTCGGTCAGGGAGGGCTCGTCGGCCGGAGGCGGCGCGTGCCCGGCCTCGGCCAGCATCTCCCCGACCGCCGTGGCCACATCCGACGAGCGGTCGTAGGCACGCCGGAGCGCCTCGGGGTCCGCCGCGGCAACCTTGAGCACGCTGCCCGCAAGCCCCGCCCAGCCGAGGCCGACGGCCCGCTGGTCCGCCTCGGGAAACGGGCGTCCGGTCAGGAACACCGCCGCGATCGGAAGCTCGTCGTGCCCCAGATCGGCGAGATAGGCGGCCAGAATCGTGGTCTTCTCGGAGGTCCTGGTGGTCGCCGCGACGCTCTCGGCGATTTCGCTCCAGCGGCGCATGATGGCGATGGTATAGGGTGTCGCCGATGCTCCATCGGCGCTGGTTCCCGGATCACATCGACGGTGACCTCGTCGTGCTCCGCCGGCACACGCGGGAGAACCTGCGCGACTTCCTGCGCTGGTATCAGGACCCCGAGGTGGCCCGGCTGACCCGCTACCAGGACGCCCCCATGCGACCCGACGAGGTCGAGCGCTTCTTCATGATGCGGGCGATGGGTCCCGAGGCGATGGCGATGGGGATCCACGTTCGGGCAACGGATCGGCTGATCGGGACGTGCGCCTTCTCTCAGCTCGACGCCGACAACGGCTCGGTCCTGTTCCACATCACGATCGGCGAGCACGATGCGTGGGGCCGGGGCTATGGCAGCGAGGCCACCCGGCTCATGGTCGACCACGCGTTCGGCACGCTGGGCATGCATCGCGTGGCGCTGTCGGTGTTCGCGTTCAACCAGCGCGCGATTCGGGCCTACGAACGAGTCGGGTTCGTGACGGAGGGCCAGGCCCGGGAGGCGATCTGGCGCGACGGCCGCTGGTGGGACGAGATCCACATGAGCGTGATCGAGCCCGAGTGGCGGGCGGCCCGCTGGCAAGAGCGGGCGGCCGCGGACGGGCGAACGGAGAGAGACGGCCAGGCACCGGGGGTCGGCGGCCACGGCGTCGGGGGCTCCGTTGGCGGTGCGCCGATCACGCCGCGCGGAGGACCGTGACCATGGTGAGCCAGGGCGCTGCCGCCGGTGCGGCTCGTGGAGCCTTCAGGGAACAGGTGGACGCGAAGGGTCACGCGGTCGAGAACGCGCGCCGGGCGGTCGATGGGCTCGAGGGGGCATTCTCCGCGGGCGCGCTTCGCCGGACGCCCGCCCTCGACGCGATGCTGGCGGACCTCGCTGTCGCGCTCGAGCAGGACGAGGGCCAGAAGCTGGGCGGGAAGAGCGCGGAGGCCGCCCGGTTCATCCTGCGGGCGATCTCGCGCGAGCTCGACAATGCCTGAGCGACGAGCCGTCCGGGCCGCAGCCTCGCTGACCACGCACGCCAGCCGCGCGATGCCCGGTCATCGCGCCATGCCTACCAGACATCGCTTCGGGATCGAATGACGGCGGTGCCGGCACCGCGTGGCGCCGGTCAGTCCAGCCCGAGGTCGCAGCGGCGGCGCGCGTCCAGCAGGGCCAGGCGCGTGTGGAGCGGCAGCGCTTCGAGCCGCGGCGTGAGCTCGGCGTCGAGCGTGGTCACGATCTGCGGCAGCACGGCGGCCACCGTGGCATCGAGTGCCTCGTCGAGGGCGCGCTCCTCGGTCTCCTGGATCGCATCGCGGTCAAGCCGGCCGGCAAGGCTCCGGGCGATGTCGCGGAGGTCGCGCGACAGGCACGAGCTCGGTCCCGGTACGTGCAGGACCGAAGGCGCCGCCCGCGAATGGACTGTGGGGGGGCGTGTTTCGAGCATCGGACTGACCTCCGGGGTCGGCGCGGCGTGCGGCTCACGGGACGCACCGTCCACACCGGTCACTCCCACGGTCTCCCAGACGGGCCGCGGATCCAAGTGCCATCCGGCTCGGCCCGTGGGGCAGGGCCCGGTCCGGCTTGCCACGGGGCGGCGGAAGCGCGCCCTCGGCGACATGCTGGCGGTCGCATCGTCGGCCATGCGACCATTGGTCCATGAGTGATCTGAAGCTGGGTGTTCTCCTCTGGAACCAGGCCACCGACTGGCCGTCGTACCTGGCCGCCGCGCAACAGGTCGACGACCTGGGCTACGACCACATCTGGGCCTGGGACCATGTGTACGCGATCTTCGGCGACCCCTACCAGCCGATCTTCGAGGGCTGGGCGTCGCTCGCCGCGCTCGCCACCGCGACCACCCGCGCCAGGCTCGGGCTGCTGGTCGGTGCCAACACCCTGCGCAACCCCGGGCTTGTCGCCAAGATCGTCGTCACGCTCGACCACATCTCGGAGGGTCGGGCGATCCTCGGTCTCGGTGGCGCGTGGGCCGAGATCGAGCACACGTCCTTCGGAATCGAGTTCGGGTCCGGCTTCGGACAGCGGCTCGACTGGCTGGACGAGTCGGTGGCCGCCTGCCGCGCGCTGCTCGCGGGCGAGACGGTGACCTCGGCACCGGGTGGCCGGTACGCGTTCGATGGCCTGCGAATGGTCCCGGGTCCGATCCAGGCCCAGCTGCCGATCATGATCGGGGGCGGCGGCGAGAAGAAGACCTTGCGCACGGTGGCCCGCTACGCGGACATGTGGAACGGCATGGGCACGCTCGAGACGATGACCCGCAAGGTGGCGGTGCTCCGCCGGCATTGCGAGGACGTGGGGCGAGATCCGTCCGAGATCGAGTTCACGCTCGGGCTCAAGGCCACGATCCGCGACTCGGAGGCCGAAGCCGTCCGGGTATGGAAGGCGGCGATGGAGCACAACCAGACGCCGATGGCCGACGTCGAGTCCGACGAGACGTTCTGGAACGGCACGCCGGAGCAGCTCGCCGAGCGGCTCGCGCCGTACCTCGAGCTTGGCTTCACGACCGCCATCACCGAGCAGCCAGCCCCGTACGACACCGAGACGCTCGAGCGCCTCATCGGTCAGGTCAAGCCGCTCGTGGATCGCGGCTGACCGCCCGTCGCCGATGACCGCGATGGAGCTGCGTGCCGGATGACAGCCACCGAGGCGGGTGGACACGCCGCGACCGTCGAGTTCGACCACGTGACCAAGGTCTACGGTGCCCAGGCCCCGAAACGGGGCACCCCCGGAGCGGTCAACGACCTCTCGCTGACCGTGGCGGCCGGCAGGATCTGCGTCCTGGTCGGCCCGTCGGGATGCGGCAAGACGACCTCGCTCAAGATGGTCAACCGGCTGATCGAGCCCACGTCAGGGCGGATCCTGCTCGACGGCGTGGACGCCGCCACCCGGGACGTCACCGACCTCCGGCGGGGCATCGGGTACGTCATTCAGCAGACCGGCCTGTTCCCGCACCAGACGATCGGCGACAACGTGGCCACGGTGCCGCGGCTGCTCGGCTGGCCGAAGCAGCGGCAACGGGAGCGGTCGGAGGAGCTGCTGGCCCTCATCGGCCTCGAGCCCACGACCTATGCGGGGCGCTACCCGGCCCAGCTCTCGGGTGGCGAGCGCCAGCGGGTGGGCGTCGCCCGGGCGCTCGCCGCGGACCCGCCCATCATGCTCATGGACGAGCCGTTTGGCGCGGTGGACCCGATCGTGCGCGAGCACCTCCAGAACGAGTTCCTGCGGATCCAGGAGCAGCTGGCGCGAACGATCCTGTTCGTGACCCACGACATCGACGAGGCGATCAAGATGGGCGACGTCGTCGCCGTGTTCCGCGGCGGCGGGGTGGTCGAGCAGTTCGGGCCGCCGGCCGAGATCCTGGCCGCGCCGGCGTCCGAGTTCGTGGCCCGCTTCGTGGGCGCCGACCGCGGCCTCAAGCGGCTGTCCCTGATGCGCGTCAACGACCTGTCGCTGGAACCTGCGGTGACCGCGCACGTGGGAGACGACGGGGCCGAGGCCAGGCGCCGCGTCCGCGCGGACCCGTTCCAGTACCTGCTCCTGCTCGACGCGTCCCATCGTCCGATCGGCTGGATAGACCAGAACCACGTCCCCGCGTCAGGCCCGCTGCATGCCGACCTCGTGGACTCCACGTCTCCGCTGCTCGACCGCCGCACCACGCTCAAGGACGCGCTGTCGATGCTGCTGGACGACCTCGTCCAGGCCGGCGTGGTCGTCGATCACCAGGGCGCGTACCGCGGCCTGGTGACGATCGAGGCGGTGATGGCGCGGATGCGCGACACGGCCGTGGAGCCCGAGTTCCCCGCCACTGCGCCCGAGGTGGACGACCAGGCGGTTGCCGCCACCTCGGCAACCTCCACCGCGTCGCGGCCATGATCGACTGGGGGTGGATGGGCGATCACGTCGACGAGCTCGCCTCGCGGCTCGTCCAGCACCTCTACCTGGCGCTCATCGCCCTGACGGTCGGGTTCGTCATCTCGTTCGGGCTCGCGATCCTGGCGGTCCGCCGGCGGCGCCTCTACCCGCCCGTCACGGCCGTGGCCGGGATCCTGTACACCATCCCGAGCCTTGCCATGTTCGCCGCGCTGGTCCCGATCACCGGCCTGTCACTGCTGACCGCGGAGGTCCCGCTGATCCTGTACACGCTGCTGATCTTCGTGCGCAACATCGTGGCCGGGTTCGACGCCGTGCCGGCCGAGGTGATCGAGGCCGCGGACGGCATGGGCTACCCGCGCGGGCTCCGGATGTGGCGCGTCGAGCTGCCGCTGGCCGTGCCCCTGATCGTCGCCGGCGTCCGCGTGGCGAGCGTGTCCACGATCGGCCTGGTGACCGTGTCGGGCGCCATCGGCGATCGTTTCGGCGGCCTGGGGTTCTTCATCTTCGAGGGCTATCGGCGCGGGTTCCCAACCGAGATCCTGTTCGGGGCCGTGCCGGCGATGGTGCTCGCGGTCGTGGTTGACCTGGTGCTGGTGGCCGTCCAGCGTCGCGCCACACCCTGGTCCCAGCCGGTTGGCGCGGCAGTCCAGGGCGACTCCGTCACCTCGCGTGCGGTGGCCAGCGTGTGATGGACATCGCGAGCGAGACCATCGCCTGGCTCACGAACCCCGTCCACTGGTCGGGGCCGTCCGGGATCCCGGTGCGCGTGGGCGAGCACCTGGCGCTGTCGCTGGGCGCGTTGCTGGTCGCCGGGCTGCTCGCGCTGCCCCTCGGCGTCTGGGTCGGCCACACCGGGCGGGGCGCCCGGATCGCCATCAACGCGGCGAACCTCGGGCGCGCGATCCCCTCGCTCGCCTTGATCGGAATCGTCGTCCCGTTCACGCAGGCACTGGACCCGCGACTGGGCTTCATCGTGCTGCCGACGTTCATCGCCATGATCGCCCTGGCGATCCCTCCCATCCTCGTCAACGCCTTCACGGGGGTCGCCGAGGTCGACCGTGACCTCACCGAGGCCGCACGGGGTATGGGCCTGACCGAGCTCCAGGTGCTGCGCGGCGTCGAGCTGCCGCTCGCGGTTCCGGTGATCGCCGGCGGTCTCGGATCCGCGGCAGTCCAGGTCATCGCCACCGCGACCCTGGGGGCGATCTTCGGGTTCGGCGGGCTGGGCAGCTACCTGACCGAGGGGATCTCGCAGCGCGACTTCGGGATGGTGTTCAGCGGGGTCGTGCTGGTGGCGGTGCTCGCACTGGCGGCCGAGGCGACGTTCACGCTGCTGGGCCGGGCGCTGACCTCGCCAGGAGTGATGGTGGCACGGTCGGGAGCCTTGCGCGAGGCGGTCGAGCGGTCGCGGGACGGCCCCGAGATGGCCGGGCTCTGATCGGCCGACCGGTGATCACGCCGAAGCGTCCGGGTACCAGACAGGATCTGGCGGCGCCGCTGGTATGGTTCCCACACGCCGGTGCCCGCCGGCAGCAGCCAGGAGAGGAGACCCAATGCGGCTTTCCCGCACGCTCGCCCTCGGGGCGACG
>Ga0307440_1000427_pt1 | contig 20622 bp, 19 predicted proteins | sample SalMarWE160410MG_FD_202150 | JGI IMG/M metagenome (GOLD analysis project Ga0307440, IMG submission 202150) | Salt marsh sediment microbial communities from the Plum Island Ecosystem LTER, Massachusetts, United States - WE1604-10 | ecosystem: Environmental > Aquatic > Marine > Intertidal zone >... | reverse complement strand
TAAGAATGCATTCAATTCCAGCGACTTCAAAAAATTCCATCCCGGCGGCTCCCTGGGGCGGCGCCTGGCGCGAAGCGTCGCGGACCTGATGCTCACCGGCAAGGCCGTTCCGTGCATCCCCGTGGAAGCCGGCATGAGGGAGGCCCTTGAGGAGATCAACCGGCTTGAAATGGGTGTAACGCTGGTGGTTTCCGGCGCTAATGCCCTTGCCGGCATCATCACGGACGGGGACGTACGGCGCCTGATCGCCCGGGAACCTGACATTTTCCGTCTGCCGGTCAGGGAGGTGATGACCCGGAATCCCCGTACCCTGGAGCCGGACTGCCCCGCCTACGACGCGCTGAACCTGATGGAAAAATATCAGATCACGGTCCTTCCCATCACCGACGTCGACGGCAGCATCCAAGGGATACTACATCTTCATGATATCCTGGGAAAGGGGCAGTTCAAGTTCGCCGGTTGCTGAAGGCCGTCACCTGGTTTAACCTATCCAAAGACATTTGAAATTTCAGGATCGAAATCGGGATCGGTATCGGAACGTGAATCGATAGCGACATTCGATCCCGATTCCGATAGCGATACCGACCTCGATGACAAACCATGTGAGCGAAACGCTCTCAGATTGAACCGGTAAGAATCAAACAGTTCACGGAGGATGGATACACATGGATGCAACCACCATCGACACGACGGTTCCCACCCTCGGCCCGGCCAAGATTTCCGCTCCAACTCCTGAAGACCGGCACGGTTTCCGCTCCCTGCACCATATCTCTGAGAACGATCGGGTCCTGATCAATGTGAACGCCGCTGAAATTACCGCCATGGCCCAAAAGGGCATCCCCCTTCCCTCCTTCGAGCTGGCAGGCCCCCGCCAGAAGATTTACTTCGATGCCAGCAAGGTACGCTGCGCCCTGGTGACCTGCGGAGGGCTCTGCCCGGGCCTGAACGACATCATCCGCGCCATCGTCCTGGAACTCTACCACGGGTACGGGGTCCGGAATATCTATGGCATCCGCTACGGACTGCAGGGATTCATCCCCTCCTACGGCCACGACATCATCGAGCTGAAACCCGAAACCGTGGTGAACATCCTGGAGATGGGCGGCACCATCCTCGGCTCGTCCCGGGGCCCCCAGCCCATCGGCGACATCGTCGACAGCCTGGAGCGCATGAACATCGGGATCCTGTTCATGATCGGCGGCGACGGCACCCTGAAAGCGGCCACGCGGATCGCGGAAGAGATTACCGGGCGCGGCCTCAAAATCAGTGTCGTGGGCATCCCCAAGACCATCGACAACGATATTTATCTGGTCTCCAGGTCCTTTGGTTTCCACACCGCCGTAGACGTCGCCACCAATGCCATCAAGGCCGCCCACAAAGAAGCCGAAGGCTATCCCAACGGCATCGGGCTTATCAAGCTCATGGGCCGATTTTCCGGATTTATCGCAGCCACGGCCACCCTGGCCCAGCAGGATGTCAATTTCGCCCTGATCCCTGAGGTGGACTTTGATCTTGAGGGGCCCAACGGCCTTCTGGCGGCCATCGAGAGACGGCTCCGCCATCGGGGTCATGCCGTCATAGTGGTGGCGGAGGGGGCGGGCCAAAAATTCTTCAAGGACGAGGAGGACCAGCTGGACGAATCTGGAAATGTAAAGCTAAAGGATATCGGCAACTTTCTGAAAAAGACCATCTCGGCGCACTTCACCCAGAGGGGCACCCATATCAGCATCAAGTACATCGACCCGAGCTACATGATCAGGAGCCTGGCCGCTAACGCCAATGACCACGTGTTTTGCAGCTTCCTGGGACGAAACGCGGTGCATGCGGGGATGGCCGGAAAGACCAAGGTGCTTCTCGGCCGCTGGAACGAACAGTTCGTCCATGTCCCCATGAGCGCCGCCTCCGGCAGGCGCAAACAGGTAGACCCGGACGGAAGATTGTGGAATAGCGTCTTGGAGGCCACGGGCCAGGGAAGTCTGCTCAACGAGGGAAGGTAGCAGCTAACTACCGAGCAGGTCCAGAATCGCGGCCGCGTGCCTTTCAGCCGCACCGACCCGGGACCATACGGCCCGATGGGCCCGGGTGCCAAGGTCGGCGGCGAGTTTGGGGGTGGAAAAAATATCCGTCAGTCTTTGGGTCAAATCCGCGCCGTCTGCCACCTCGATTCCCCCGCCGGCTGCCTCGAGCAATTCCCTGGCCTCCCGGAAGTCATCCATGAAGGGGCCATAGAGAACCGGTTTTCCCCACACGGCAGCCTCCAGCACATTCTGCCCCCCCAGGGGCACAAGGCTGCCGCCGCAGAAAACGGCTGCCGCCACACTGTAGGTCGCCCTCAGTTCCCCCATGGTATCCAAAATCACCACTGAGGCTCGCCGCTGCTGCCCCGCCTCATGGATCTCGGAACGCAACTGGCAGGAAAGACCGAGGGCTCGAGCCCTGGCCCGGATGCCCGGCACCCGCTCCAAATGCCGGGGTGCCACGATGAGCAGGGCATCTGGAAAACGCGCCTTTATCCCCTTGAAGACCTCCAGCACCAGGGAGGTCTCGGTCCGCCGGACGCTGCCCGCGACCCACACCGGTTGTCCGGGCGCCACCCGGTACAGGAGCGCCATTTTCTCCGCAGTGGCCGGGTCGGCAGCGCCGGGTAAAAGGTCGTATTTGGCGTTCCCTCCCACGGCAACCCGTTCTGTCGGCGCACCCAACCGCCGGATACGCCGGGCGTCATCCTCGTGAATCATGCTGAAGGCATCCACCTGCCCCAGCGTCTCGGCCATGAGGGGCCGGACCCACCGGTACCGCCGGATGGAGCGTTCGGAAAGGCGGCCGTTGACCAGCGCTGTCCGGATGCCCAGGTTGTGGGCGGCCATCAGCCAGTTGGGCCAGATTTCCGTTTCCAGGCAAACAAGCACCTCGGGCCGAATTGCCGAGAGCGCATTCCGAACGGAGAGGATAAAATCGAGGGGGGCGTAAATGCAGCGCACCCCATCGGCCATCAGCCGTCCCGCAGCGACCTGCCCATGGTAGGTGCTGGTGGAAAGGAAAATACCGCACTGCGGCTGCATCCGCTTCAGTGCCTGAATGATCGCGGCCCCCACATTCACCTCCCCCACCGACACCGCATGAATCCAGATCCGTGGCATACCCTTCAGGTGTCTGAGGGGGGTATCATACACCCCCAACCGCTGGGACAAAAGCGGGATGGGGCGTCCGGAGCACCTGTAATAGAGGTAATAGAAAGGAAAACCCGATACGAAGAGCCCCGAACTCAGGGCGGCATAGGCGGCATAGGCGGGGAGCACCGGACGATCCCCCTATCTGCCCACCGGCAGCGCATGGAAGCGACCGCCTGATATTTTAAGCAGATACAGATCCTTGTTCACATCCCCAGTGGCGGTGAAGGAGGTCCTGCCAGTCACCCCGGGGTAATCCCGGATGGCAGCGATCTCATCCCGAAGGGCGCTCCTGAACAGAATATTCGGCCGCTTCACCAGTCCCAGCAGCATGTTGGCAGAGTCATAGGCGACAGCCTCGATGAATCCCGGCGTCTGGGCGTAGGTCCCTTCAAAGGCCTCGACAAATGCCTTCACCCGGGGTTGGGTGCTCTCCTTGAAAAATCCGTCCGGGAACACGGCCCCCTGGACATACTGTCGGGCCATCTTCATGAGGTCTTTGGAATGCCACAGGTTGGTTCCCAACAGCGTCACATCCGTCACATCGTGAAAGGCCAGCTGGGGCGCGATCAGCCCGACCATGCTGGGGGCGTCCGGAATGAACACCGCATCGAAATCAACGATGGCCTCGGGCTTCTTTGGCGCCTGTGCCCCAGAGGGGGCCCCCACCGCGTCTTCCTCGTCACCGGGGGCAGCGGAAGCGTCCGTGCCGTCGAGGTTGCTCTCCGTCAACCGGCTCCCGTCTCCTTTGGCAGACGAGGCCTTTGCGATGTCCGATAACAGCGAGGCCGGATCACAGAAAACATCCCATTCAGCGGATGTTCCATACGCCCGCTCCTGGGCCTGACGCAGAGCCTCCTTCAAATCCTCCGGCATCTTGTAATAAAGCCCCACGAGTTTTTCGATGGGATCGGCAAAATCCACCGTCTTGGATCCGTAGGACTCCACTCCGGTCACAACACCACCGTATTTGACCACCGCGTTCCAGAACAGATTCATCATGGTGGTGCCGTATTTTTCCTCCGGATACAGAATGGCAAACCGCCTGAGCCCCAAATGGTGGATGGCATAGGGTACAAGCGCCTGAACCTGCATTCGGGGAGTCATGAAATTCCGGAACACGTAGTCGCCCACCTGCGTGATGCCCTCCCTTCCTGTCAGCGTGATGATCGGAACGCCGTACTGCTGAGCCACCTGTGCCGCCGGAAAGGCCGTCACTATCGGTCCCAGGATGGCCGCCACCTTGTCTTCGCATAATGCCCGGGCCGCGTCCGCCGAGTGCATAGGATCCGATGCCGTATCCTTGACCACGATACGCAGTCGCGAATCCGCCCCCTTTCCCCCAACCTGGTCCATGGCCAATTCAATCCCCTCGAGGGCCCGGTGGCCGTATGCCTTATAGGCGCCTGTCAACGGCAGCAGGCATCCGATGGTAAACCGATCGTAATGGGTCTTCTCAGCCAGCATTCTGAGAAGCTCCTCCGCCTTCGGGACCAGAGGATGGTCCGGGTAGACCTTGACCATGGCCCTAAGAGCCCGGATGCTTTCCCGATCCTTCTCCAGATCACTCAGCCCGAGTCCGAGCTGATAGAGAAAATATCCACCGAACGGCCCTTCCGGAGCGGAGATCAAAAGCTGATCGATATCCGCCATGGTGAGCTGTGGGAGCATCGCTTTGAAATGCGTCCAAAGGGAAGGTTGCTCCTGAGCTTCGGCCTTTTGGTAAGCCCGGACATAGGCCTGGGCCGCCTCCATGGGCCTGGCGGTGGCGGCATAGCTGTCCCCCAGAAGGGAATAAATTCTAACGAGTTGGTTTTGCGACAAAAAGGTATCCTTCAAGAGGGAATCGGCCCCCTCGATGGCTGCACCGTATTTGTTTTCGCTGTATAGGGATTCCAGCAGGGCTACCCGGGCATCGAGGATCAAGGGACTCTGGGGATAACCGGCCACGAGGCGCTGTAGGGCCTGACGCTCTCCGGAAATGTCCCCCTGAGCCAAACGGATCATACCGATCTTCATCAGCGCCGCATCCGCCTTGGGCATGCCGGGATATTGCGCCACGTATAACTGGTAAGCCGCAAGCGCTGCATCATAGGATTTGGCCTCAAAGAGCCGCTCGGCCTTGGCAAACAGCAACGCATCCTTTGTCGCTGGACCCGGCGTGGGCTTGAGTTCCTTCAGGGCACAGGCACTGCAGAAAAGCGCCAGGGCCAGCAGGACCGCGTATGCCACTGCCAAATTTCGTTTCATCTCCACCCTCGGCCTCGTATCGGTTTGGCCGGAAGCCTCTGGACCTCCGGCGTGGACACTATCTAACCCAGCCGTACCCCGACGGGCCGGCGTGCTTAGCCGACACCCTATACGCATCCGCCGACAAAGGCAAGGTTCACCCCCTACCTTTTCCCTTGACTCTTCGCGCTAATGTACTAATGATTAGACAGACCTAGCCGATTCGACAGGGGGCCATGTTTCGAAGATGAAGGCCATAGCCAACCATAGCGCGGTGTACCATACCGGATACGAATACCCGGTGACGGCCGCCGGTGGTTCGGAATATCCCCCCCGATCCTTCGGAAATTTGCGCCAATACTTTTCGGACAGCAATAATTCAAGATATTTTTACCACGACCGATATATCTACCACATCGACCCGGGCCCGGGGCTCTACAACACCGGGATGAGGGTAGAGCCGCACCCGATGCAGATGATCGGCAGCCTGATCGATGTGTATGCGTGAGGCTCCCCCGGACGCCTATAGGGCCCTGACCACCGGGAAGGCAGCGCCAGTCCCCCCGGCGCACACGCACCTGTTGACGATCTGAAACTGGGCCGACGGCAGCATGTACATATCCGCGTTTCTGCATAAAAACCAACTTTTTGAGCTGACCAATCGTTGGCTTTCCAACCGCCTGAAAAAGAGCGATCCCCTTCAGATAACCCGGATCATCACCTATGACAGCTTTATTGCCTGGGAGCGGCTTCTGCAGTTTGTAGAGGAGCTGAACCGGTTTCTGCCGAATCTGGCGCTCCGCAAAAGAATCACTACGAAAAGGGAGCTCAAGGACTATATCTGCGCATCGGCTGACAGCACCAGCCCCCGAATCCGAAAAATAATAGAACAATACCGGGCGATGCCAGAGTATTATTATATCGGCTCACCCATAACGGCACTGATACTGCACGACGAGGAAGGCCGGTTGACCGGTATGTGCCGTTTCAAACGGGTCAAGCGAATTGCGGAAAAGGCCAGCCGGTACGCGGCACTTCATATTACGGAGAGGATCAGGGAGGCAGCCCTGAGATCGGCTCCCCCTTCTGGCGCCTGCAAGCAGCCCACCCGGGAAACCATGGCCCTGGCTGAGAGGGATATAATACTGGAATTCAAGGAAAAAGGCGTCAAGCTCCCCGAAAGGATCATGACCATCAAAGACGTTCTGGGACTCAAGCTTATCCAGAACGGTATTTCGGTGGCGGCCCTCGAAGACGTGCTGCACCAGCTTCCGGGAACCACGATCATCGAAAAAGAGGTTCATTCCGGAAATTACAACGCAACCCACTACGTGGTGGAGCTGACAGTGGATCTGGCGCATATCCGGCAACGGTTCAGCGAGGGCCCCGGAAACGGGGCCTACCGCTACCGCGGTCTCCCTGCCAGGCACTCGTTCCGGGATTTCGACAGGTTCCTGCGGACCGGCGCTCGAACCGTCCAGTTAGATTTAATATTTACAACAGCCGAGGAAATGATAGAATCGGAAATGGGTCGCTCCATGCACGAAACCCGCATTGTCAGGCAACGCCGGCTGCAGGACGGCTGCGGCAACATCACAACCAATATCGAATATATCATCGAATTCCTGCTGGCGGTGGGCATGAGCCCGGCGACCCGTATCGATGAAATCCCCATTAAAATATGGGGCCGCTATCTGCCTGACACATTGAGCAACGAGATTCGAAAGCTCTACCAATTGCCGGAATATACCATTGTGGAACACTGAGGCGTTCAGCCGGAAAGGCAGCGCCGCCAACCAGGGGGAGAGGATGTCATGACCGAATCCAGCACCAGCCAAGCTGCCGATTTCAAAAGGGCCTGCCGCGTCGGCCGTCCGCCCAATGTAACACGACTGTTTCCCAATTCAAACGCCCTCATTGTCAGCGGCAGGTTCATCGACAGGGCCATGCTGAAAAAGGGCAAGGCTATCGCCATGGCGGCCAATGGCAGAAATTATTTTGTCATGCGCGGCGCCCTGATGGCCGCCCAGCGGGCCAACGCCGCCATTATCATTGAAATCGCCAAATCCGAGGGGGGCGCCAGCGCGTACTGCGCCACCAATTACTGGAACATCGCCCGAACCGTGGATGCCCTGTGCAACGAGCTGGGCATCACGGTCCCCGTGGCTATTCACGCGGACCACTACGGGATCAAATCAGCGGCGGACATCGAGTCAGCCAGGGATGAAATTCCCTCCATGTTCGATGCAGGGATCACCTCCATTGCCATCGACGCCTCCCATCTGCCTGACGCAGAGAACCTGCTGGCCAGCATCACCCTGAATCCCTTGGTTCCCAAATGGGCGAGCCTTGAAACGGAGGTGGGGGAGATCAAGGGCAAGGAGGGGCTCTCGACCGTAGAAGAGGCTCTTTTCCTGATTCAGGGGCTCAACGCCCATGACATTTTCCCGGACTGGATCGCGCTGAATAACGGTACCACCCATGGCATCGAGGAGAGCGGACAGGGGATCCAGGTGGATCTGACCGCGCAAATCCATGAGGCCATCGCTCCGTACCAGGTCTCCGGCGCCCAGCATGGCACCTCGGGCAACAGTTCCGAGCGGCTCCGGCAGATCGCGGAGCGCACCCGGACCACCAAGGCCAATGTCGCCACGGCCCTTCAGATGATTTCCTGGGGCGTGGCGGTCAATGATTACGGGAATGCGATCCTGAACGAAGACGGCAGTTTCAGGAAGGTTCCCGAGGAGGGGATGAACGAGACGCTTTGGCAGGAAATGACCGCCTATGCCCAGGAAAAGGGGTTCAAGGGCGGCAATTACAAAAAGCTCAACCTGCCCTTCGAAAACCGGCTCTTGGGCCAGCCCAAATCCATCAGGGACCGGATGGCACAGCGGGTGGAAAATTTTGTCTACCACATGCTGACCACCGTTCTGAATGCCTCGGATACGGCGCCCCTTGCCATCGAGGCCATTTGTCGGGCGGGCACCTTCGACCCCGGCCCCAAGGTGGACAGGAAGGAGAATCCGGCCCAGTGGACCCCGGAAAAAATCAAAGCCAGGGCAGCCCGCATCAATAGTGACAAGGGGCCCGCAGGTAATTTCGAGGACTGAGGGTGCCCCTTGACATATTTTTTTCTAAAGTTCAAACAATGGGTACCCGATACGAGAATCAAGTAATAGAACTGAATGGTACCGCAAAGCAGGTTTTTAGGGTACTGTTCATAACTAAGGGCTAAGAGCGGAAGTTGCAGCCATGCTTATTCCCAGCCACCAAATACATAATGTATTGAAGGTCTACAGCAAGCAGCTGAGCCAAACCCGGATGATAGAGCGGCAAATGGCGTTGGGGCAACAGCAAACTTCTGACAAAATAAATATTTCCGCAGATGCCAAGCGTCAGGCCATCATCGAGAGGGTGGCCGCGGACATCGTCGACCGGATCACCAGTTCCGGGCCCCAGGATGATGTGGACCAGGAGATTGTCGACAAATTGGAGGGGGAAATGGGCAAGAGCATCTCCTTCAATGGAAAGCGCCAGAATAAATTCGTATTCAATACCATCGATGAAAATAATGAGAAAACAACCAGCACGCTCGAGATTGGCAATTCGGGCTTTCTGATGAAACGCCTGGAACAGCTGGCAAAAGAGGTGGTGGACAGAAACATGGAGCAGTAAGCCCCTTTTTGAGGGAGGAACCAAAATGAACAATATCGGAAACATCACTTATAAGTACGGGCAACAGACAGTCATCAACGAGCCCATGGATAAAACCCGAACCGAGAACCGGGGCAACCAGCCGGTGGAAAAGGGGTCGGACATGGATCGGGATGACAAGGTCAGTTTATCTCAGACATCGAAGGCACTTCAGACGGCAAAAGCTGCCGTTGCCGAAACGCCGGATGTACGGGAGGACAAGGTCGGAGCCTTGCGGCAAGCCATTGAGCAGGGGCAGTATCACGTGGATTCCAATAAGGTTGCCGAGTCCTTTATCGGCAACATCATCAGCGAGGTCGTCTAGGGGGGAACGGCAAAAATTGCCGATCCATGGGGACGGCAACAGATATGAGAATTTTTAAATCCATAATTTCAATATATTATGAAGTTAACCGGCCAGACTGAAATCTGGCCTCTTTTTTGCATTATCATATGGCAATTTACTTGAAGATCTTGGATCCGCCCCTGAAGGAAGACCCAATAAGGAAGACCCAATAAGGAGGGATGCCCCATGACCCGCATCACTGCCGTCCCTGAAAGCCAGGCCCTTCACCCGCAGCAGAAACCCGCCAAGACCTCTGCTGGCGGGTTCAGTGAAACGCTGAGCCGAGCGATGGAAACCGAGAAACCGTCCTCCACCGCGGCCGGATCTCTGGGGGAAATCCAGGCCTGCGGATTTCAGCCCATCGAAACGCCGACGGAAACCCTCGTCCGCCGTACCGACAGCCTGCTGAATCTGATGGACACCTACGCGCAGGACCTTAGCAATCCTTCGAAATCATTAAAGGAGATTTCACCTGCCCTGGACACGATCAACCAGCATGCAACCGAACTCCTCGAGCAGAGCAAAACCCTGTCGCCCAAAGACGACGCCCTCACCGGGATCGCCTCTCAAGTTGCCCTGACCGCCCGGATGGAAGTGATCAAATTCCAACGGGGAGATTATGTTTAGGAGGGCGGGGAAAACCGCTTTTTAAATGCAAGGATCGCATCCCCCAGCGCCATCTCGGGATGGATCCGGACCATTCGTGCCATATTCGTCAAGGTGAAGAGCAACTCCCCCAGTGCGACGCTGGCACCCCCTCGGTCGCCTTCATCGAGCGCCCCGCCAGCCAGCCTCTTTCGAACCCCCTGCCACATTTCATCCGCCTTTGACAGGATGCCAGCCAGGGAATCCCACTCACCCCCTGCCGAAGCCGCACGTTCGCAGATGCGATAGGCGCGCATGAGGCCCGGCAGACCGGCCGGCACGGAATCCAGCGGCGAGCCGGACGGCGTATCGGCTTTCTCCCTGCTCTTGATCTCGTTCCACTGCCGCCTGACGGCGCCAACCGTTTCAACGGTACTTTCGCCAAAAACGTGAGGATGCCGGCGCACCATCTTTTCGTGAATCCCGCCCATGACATCGTTGATGTCGAAGCTCCCCTGCTCCTGGAAGAGGCAGGCCACGAACACGATATGAAACAGCAGATCTCCCAGTTCCTCCAGGATCCCGCCGTCATCGGCCTCCTGAATCGCTTCGGCCAGCTCATGGGCCTCCTCCAGCAGATAGACCGCCATGCTGCGGGCCGTCTGTTTCCTATCCCAAGGGCACCCTGCCCTCAAGGCCGCCACCAGGGAAACCAGTGCCTCCATACCCGATGCGGCTTGATCTATCGATTTTTTTTCCAAACCTTCCTCAACTCATCCACATTGCGGGAAAACCGTTGTTTCATCTGCTTTGACACCACGGAAACCATCACCTCGGAGGCCGTGGAAATATGGGGAGACAGCACGGAGTTGCGAATGAAGGGATCGCCCTTGGGCAGGAAACTCGTGAGTGCTATAAAGAGTACGCACACGATCAGCATGGCCTTCACCAGCCCGAAACCGGCCCCCAGAGCCCGATCCAGCCACCCGGAGGATACCACATTGAGCAGGTATTTGAGGATCAGGGCCAGTACATTCACCAGGATGAGAATGACACAAAAAATGAGCATGAAACTCAGGATATGCCGATATGCCGCGTTGGAAACCCAACGTGCCAGGTACCCCCCCACATTGGGGTAATAGGAATAGGCGCCGTAAAAGCCGCCGAGCACCCCCACGATGGCCGCGACCTCCTTGACCATGCCTCGAAAGATACCCCGGATGAGGCAAAAACCAAGGATGACGACACAGATAATATCGAAATAATTCATTATGTTCTCCGCATATAAAACCCATTGGCGCCCTGGGCCCCCCCGTGGCCCCTGAGCGGCACGCGGTGCAGAATTGACAAAAAAATAAGAGATTCCAATCTCTTAAAATCTGTCTCTGGTATCAAAGAGCCTCTGGCGAGTCAAGTACTTTTTGCCGTTTGCATTCACTCCTGAAACTGTGATACGGGGTGAATATGTCCCCACCGTCAGGGGGCGAAAGCCGGACATCATAATGGGTGTAAAAGACAAACCAGATAATCCAGAACCGCTTCAGTTGGCCTTTACAAATCCAGAGCTTGCCATAAGGCTGTTCGGGGAGCACAACAGTCACCTGCATCGGCTGGCGGAGGCCACCGGTGTCTCCATCACCACCCGGGGCACCACCGTTTTTATCAGCGGTGAAAAAATTGCCGCCCGCCTTGCCAGCGACGTGCTGACCCAGCTCTATGGGTTGCTCCAGGAGCAGTACCCCATTTATCCCAATGACATCGACTATGCCTTAGCGGTCCTGAGCGCGGATGACCGGGTCTCGTTGAAGGACATTTTTCTTGATACGGTCTTTATCACCGCCAAGAAAAGCCCCATTACCCCCAAGAGCCTTGCCCAGAAAAATTATATCGACGCCATGCGGACCCATGATATCGTTTTCGGCATCGGCCCGGCGGGCACCGGCAAAACCTACCTGGCCATGGCCATGGCGGTTTCTGCCTTGACAAAGGGCGCCGTTAGCCGCATCATCCTTACCCGGCCGGCGGTGGAGGCAGGCGAAGCCCTTGGCTTTCTGCCTGGAGATTTGGCCGAGAAAGTCGATCCTTATCTCAGACCGCTCTATGACGCGCTCCATGACATGATGCGCTTTGAGAAGGTCAGTGGCCTAATGCAGCAGGGGGTCATCGAGGTGGCGCCGCTGGCATTCATGCGGGGCAGGACTCTGAACGATTCCTTTATCATTCTGGATGAAGCCCAAAATACCACCTCGGAGCAGATGAAGATGTTCCTCACCCGCATCGGTTTCAGATCCAAGGCGGTCATCACCGGCGACATCACCCAGATCGACCTGCCTCCCGGGAGACCGTCAGGCCTGGTCGAATCCAAGAACATTTTACAGGAAATCGAAGGCATCAAATTCATCTTTTTTTCAAAGATGGATGTGGTTCGACACAAACTGGTGCAAGAAATCATTCGAGCCTATGAATGCCTGGACGCCGAGAAGCAGCGCGCCAAACAAGCCGACCGCGCTCCGGTCACTCCTCCAAGCGAAATCGAAAAGGTCCATTCCTGAAAGCCGCAGATGATGACCGTGGCAGCCATAGCCCCGTCGAATTGTCAGTTGACCGGTGGGTTTCCATCACAAAAGCTGCTCTGATGGAAGGTGCATTAGGGGAAGCACAGAACCATGTCTATTAAACTGAAAGGAAATTTCCTTCAGCGGAACGCCGATCAACTGGTGCGATGGGCACTGCTGATCCTGCTGACCGGGATCTTCACCTTTATTCTCTATCCAAACCTGGCTATCCAACATCACGTCTACAAGTTGGGAGATGTGGCTGATAGAAACGTTAAGGCCACGGAAGATTTCGTTTTCGAAGACAAAATCGCCACCGAAGCCAAGCAGGAGGAGGCAGCCGCCTCCGTTCTCACGGTCTACGATTATGACAAGCAGTTGGCCTCCAAATTGATGGACCGTGTCAATCAGGCATTTGCCATACTCAATGGCGTATTTACCAACGCGGCGGCGGTCTCCTCCCGACACTCGAAATCCTCGTCCAGAAGACATCACCGGGCCCTCCCGTCGGCCGAAGAGAAGGCCCTGTCCATGAAGGCCACCTTCGAGGCGGCCCTGGGCCTGAAGTTCACCGACGCGGATTACGCGCTTCTGGTGCAGCAAAAGTTTCAGAAATCCATTGCCGTTGTCATCAACCGGATATTGAAAGAAATCCTGGACAACGGCGTCGTCCCGGACAAGGAGTTGCTTTTGAAGGAAATCGATTCGGGAATCACCCTTCGAAGCGTTCCGGGCGGAACCGAAAGCACCGTGACAAGCCTCAGATCCTTCTATGGGCTTGACCAGGCAAAAACCATGGTCCGGATCGTCGGCGACCCCTTCCTGAAGAATTATCAGTTCAATTTGCGGAACCTGATGGTCCAGATGGTCCAAGAGCTCATCGCACCCAACATTACGCTCGACCGCGCACGTACCGAAGCCCGCAGAAAGGCCGCTGAGGCCGCTGTGAAGCCGATTTTACATCAGATCAAGGCCGGCGAAATGATCCTGAGGGAGGGGGAACGCGTGACCCCGATCCAGCTGATGAAGCTCAATGCCATGCAATTCAAGGGCCGGCCCCATGAGGTGATCGTTAACGCTGTTGGCGCTGCCCTGGTGCTCATGTGCCTGCTGGTGATCACCTATCATCTGTTTGCGGGCAAACTAAAAAAGACCCTCAAGATAAACAACAAGGACCTGCTATTCATGGCCGTGGTGCTCACGAGCCTCTTCATTCTGGCAAAACTTTCCGTGGCCATTACAAACAACCTGAACCAGAGCGGGGCCTTCGTCGTGTCGGAGGACACGGCCTGCTTCGGGATCCCCATCGCCGCGGGCTCCATGGTGGTGTGCCTTTTCATCGGGCTCGATTATGCACTCTACTTCAGCATGCTTGCCGCGGTGTGCGTCACGATGCTGTTCCAGAACCGGTTCGAGCTGTTCCTGTACTTCTTCCTCAACAGCACCCTGGCGGCCTATTGGATCCAGGGATGCCGGGAGAGAAAGATCTTCATCCGGGCGGGCGCCAAGCTGGGGCTGTTAAATGTGCTGCTGGTCACGGCCATTCATCTCTTCCGCGCGAATCTGTCCATACTGGGCCTGCTCTGGTCATGGGGATTTGCCCTTATGGGCGGTCTCTTTGTCGGCATCATTTCCCTGGGGCTGGCCCCCCTGGTGGAGATGGTCTTTGGATACAAAACAGACGTGACCCTCCTGGAACTGGCCAATCTGGATCAACCCATCCTCAAGCGGCTGATGCTCGAATCCCCCGGGACCTATCACCATTCGATGGTGGTGGGTTCCCTGGTGGAGGCAGCTGCCGCCCAAATTGGTGCCAATCCCCTCAAGGCGCGGGTTTGCGGCTATTACCATGACATCGGAAAAATAAACAAGCCACTGTATTTCATCGAAAACCAGATGGAAGTAAAAAACCGGCACGACAAGCTGGCCCCGTCCATGAGCGCCCTGATCCTGATTTCCCATATCAAGGACGGGGTGGAAATCGCCAAAACCCACCGCCTCGGCCAGGACATCATTGATGTCATCCGCCAACATCACGGCACGAGCCTCATCACCTACTTCTATGACAAGGCCAGGCAACTCAAGGGAGAGGACGCTGTCAACATCGAAAATTTCAGGTATCCCGGTCCCAATCCTCAAACCCGTGAAGCCGGACTCGTCATGCTGGCGGACGTAGTGGAGGCGGCTTCACGCACCCTGGAAAACCCCACTCCCGCCAGAATTCAAAAGCTGGTTCAGAATCTGATCAACAGGGTATTCTCGGACGGTCAGCTGGGGAACTGCGAGCTGACCCTTCGGGATCTTCACGAGATCGCCAAATGTTTCAACAAGATCCTGAACGGAATTCATCATCACCGGATCGAGTATCCGGATGCCGCCGCCACAAGCAATGGAAAAGGGAAAAATGGCAGTACTGATAGACAACAGGCAAAATCGGATCGACATGGCGCTGGGTCCCCTTCAGACAATAGCGACCCGCATCTTAAGCGCCTTGGACTGTCCTGAGGCGGAACTGTCCATTCTGATTGTTGACGACCCCCAGATCGCGGAACTGAACCGGCAGTATCTGCAACGGGAAGGCCCCACCAATGTGATCGCCTTCCCTATGCAGGAGGGCGAATTCCCCATGCTCAGCCCGGATCTTCTGGGAGACGTTGTGGTATCCGTGGATACAGCCGAAAGGGAGGCTTCGGGCGCCGGCATGCGCCTGGAGGACCGGTTCCTGGAGCTGCTCATCCACGGCATCCTGCATCTGTTGGGCTATGACCACGAGACCGACGAGGCAGAGGCGAAAGTGATGGAGGAAAAGGCCCTGGCGCTGTTTCGTCTTATAAGAGAAGAGAAAGGAATCCCATGCCCGGATTAGCCGTCAATGTCGATCATATTGCAACCCTGAGGCAGGCCAGAGGCGTCCGATACCCCGATCCCACGGCGGCAGCCATCATCGCCGAGCTGGCGGGCGCCGAAGGAATTGTCGTACATCTGCGGGAAGATCGCCGCCACATTCAGGATCGGGATGTCCGTCTGATGCGGGAAATTGTTCAAACCAAATTAATTCTGGAGATGGCGGCCACCAGTGAAATGCTCGGTATCGCCATGACCATCAAACCGGATGTGGTCACCCTGGTGCCGGAAAAACGAGAAGAGTTGACCACCGAGGGCGGATTGGACCTGATGGTCCACAAAAACGTCGTTGCGGAAACCGTGGACACCCTTCAGGACAGCGGCATCCCGGTAAGCATCTTTATCGATCCGGACCCCGAACAAATCAAGCTCGCCCACCAGATCAACGCCACCATGGTGGAAATCCATACAGGCATCTTTTGTGATGCGACCTCGCCCAAAAAGCGGCAGGTGGCCTTCTCCCGGATCGTCGATGCGGTCAAATTCGCCCACCGCCTGAAACTGGGTGTAAACGCCGGCCACGGTCTGTGCTACACCAGCATCAAGGCCTTCAAGGGGATCAAGGAGATCAACGAGTTCAGCATCGGTCACAGCATTGTGGCAAGGGCGGCCATGGTGGGCATGGACCGGGCCGTCCGGGAGATGTTCGCCCTTGTGAAGGCGTTGTGAGGAGAGGCGATATGTATGTGGTCACCGCATCGGAAATGAGGCGGATGGATGAGGCCACCATCACCGAATTCGGTCTGCCCGGCAGGGTCCTGATGGAAAATGCGGGACGCGGGGCCGTGCGCCTGCTGCTGAGACGCTTCCCCGCCCTGTCGAGCCTTCGCATCGGGGTGCTGGCCGGCCGCGGCAACAACGGCGGGGACGGATTCGTGATCGCCCGGTACCTGGTCCAGAGAGGCCTGGCCGTGACACCCTATCTCTTTGCGCGCAGGGAGGAGGTCCGCGGCGATGCCGCGGCCAACCTGACCCTTTTGGAGTCCCTGGGAGTACCGGTTATAGAGGTGCCGGATACGGATCGGTTCGGGGAGGCACTGGCCCATTTGCAATGCCAGGACCTGTGGGTGGATGCCCTCTTGGGGACCGGGCTTACCTCCCAGGTCCGCCCCTTTTACCATGAGGTCATCGACTTCATCAATGACACGAAAAAGCCGGTTCTGGCAGTGGACATTCCCTCGGGCCTTAGCAGCGACACGGCCCGGCCCTGCGGGACCGCCATCCGCGCCCGGGCCACCGCCACCTTCGGTTTCCCGAAACTGGGACACGTGCTTTACCCGGGTGTTGCCTATACGGCGGACCTGGAGATCATCGATATCGGTATCCCGCCGCATATCGCCCGCGCCGTGGCACCACTGCACCGACTTCTGGATGGGGAGACCGTCCGGGGTCTGCTCCCGGACCGGCGTGCCGATACCCACAAGGGGCAAACAGGTCATCTGCTCGTCATTGCCGGTTCACCGGGGAAAACCGGGGCCGCGGCCATGAGCGCCGAATCGGCCCTGCGCTCCGGCGCGGGTCTGGTAACCCTCGGCGTTGCCGAGAGCCTCAATCCCATCATGGAGGCCAAGGTCACCGAAGCGATGACATGTCCCCTGCCGGAGTCTTTCCCGGGCGTCCTTGGCGAAGGCGCAGAAGCCCCTGTCCTCACCCTGTTGAAGGGCAAACAATGCCTTGCCATCGGTCCAGGCATCGGTACGGCGGAGGGGACGGCCCGTCTGGTGCGGCAGCTGCTCCCCAGGGTCACGGTCCCCATGGTGATCGATGCTGACGGTCTCAACTGTCTGGCTGAATCAACCGGGATTCTGGACCGATGCACCGCACCGGTGGTCATCACCCCCCATCCCGGAGAAATGGCGCGTCTCACCGGCACCACATCGGCTGAGATTCAATCCGACCGTCCGGGTTATGCCCGGAAGTTTGCCGTGTCCCACGGGGTCCATGTGGTGCTCAAGGGAGCAAGAACCGTGGTGGCCTTTCCGGACGGGCAAGTATTCATCAACCCTACCGGCAATGCGGGGATGGCCGCGGGCGGCATGGGAGATGTCCTCACCGGGATCATCGCCGGTCTCATCTGTCAGGGGGCCTCGGCCGCCGAAGCCGCCTTGGCGGGTGTCTACCTGCACGGGGCCGCCGCCGACACGCTGGCAGATACGATCGGTTCCGTTGGATTTCTGGCAGGTGAGGTCGCAAGGGCGATCCCGGGCCAGTTGGCCGCCTGCCGCCGGGGAAACGCGCCAGACCTGCCGCCCATGGAATACTGAGACCCGGTCATGGAGACTCCCGACTCAGTCCTTGAGATCACCTCCCGTTCGGCCGAGGACACGTACGAAGCGGGACGGAGGACCGGCGAAGCGCTCACTCAGGGCCTCGTCCTGGCCCTGAGGGGGGATCTTGGCAGCGGGAAGACGACCTTTGTCCAGGGTCTGGCAAGGGGGCTCGGCGTGCCCGCATCCTACTACGTCACCAGCCCCACCTACACGATCGTCAACGAGTATCCAGGCCGGATCCGTCTTTTCCATATCGATCTTTACCGCCTGGGAAGTCCGGAGGAACTGGAGGACATCGGCCTGCTTGAACTCCTTCAGCCCGACGCGGTTGTCGCCATCGAATGGCCCGAAATCACGGTAGGAGCCCTGCCGAAGGATCACCTGGCCGTTACCTTCCGTATCCGGAAGGCCGATACCCGCAGAATTTGCCTTCACGCATATGGACTTCAAGCCGGTAGTGTGATAGGCAGGCTCGATTTAAGTCGACAAGCATCTATCCGCACAGGAGCACAACGATGGCACTGATCGTACAGAAGTTCGGCGGCACCTCGGTGGCCGACCTGGACCGGATTCAAAACGTCGCCCGCCGTGTGGTGAAAACCTATGATCAGGGAAACGATGTGGTGGTGGTCCTCTCGGCCATGGCGGGCATTACGGACCGACTGATCGATATGGCCCACCGAATTTCCGATCTTCCGGAAAAACGGGAACTCGATGTCCTTCTGGCCACCGGAGAGCAGACCACTGTGGCCCTGTTGGCCATGACGCTCACCGCCATGGGGTACCGGGCCCAGTCCCTCCTGGGACATCAGGCCGAGGTGAATACGGATTGCTCCTTTGGCAGCGCCAGGATAATGGATATCGGCGCCACCCGAATCCGCGAACTCCTCAAGGATAGAAGCATCGTGGTGGTGGCCGGATTTCAGGGAAGCGACATCGATGGGAATATCACCACCCTGGGTCGGGGCGGCTCAGACACCTCCGCCGTGGCCATCGCCGCGGCCCTGCAGGCTGACATGTGCGAAATTTATACGGACGTGGACGGAATCTACACCACGGATCCCAACATCTGTGAGAAGGCACGCAAACTGGACCGCATCACCTATGACGAAATCCTAGAAATGGCGAGCCTGGGCGCGAAGGTCCTCCAGATCCGTTCCGTGGAGTTCGCGAAAAAATACAATGTTCCGGTCCATGTCCGCTCATCGTTTTCCGAGGAGGAGGGTACCATGCTGGTCAACGAAGAACACCATATGGAGCGCCCCGTGGTCATCGGCGTTACCTGTAGCAAGAACGAAGCGCGCATCACCATCCGGAAGGTGCCGGACCAGCCGGGGATCAGCGCCAAGATTTTCGGACTTCTGGCCAAGGCCGGCATCGTGGTGGACATGATCCTCCAGAACACCCGCTTCGACGGTCTCACGGATGTAACCTTCACCGTTCCGAAACCGGATCTTAAAGAGGCGGAAAAGCTGGCCCACCAGGCGGCGGCGGAGATCAGGGCCGAGGATGTCTGGACAGCCGACGACATCGCCAAGGTATCCATCACCGGGGTGGGAATGAAGAGCCACGCCGGCGTGGCCGCTACCATGTTTTCCGCACTTGCGGCGGAAAACATCAACATTCGAATGATCAGCACCTCTGAAATCAGGATCTCCTGCGTGATCGACCTGCGCTACGCCGAACTGGCCGTCCGGGCCCTCCACAAGGCCTTCGGACTGGACCAGCAGGACTAGGCGCCGCCGCGTGTCCCCCAGGCGCTTCGACACCGACCAGCAGATCGCCATCGTCCTTCTGGCGGTGGCCATCGTGGCGGTGATCCTTCTCAGAGAGTTTTTAATTTAGGCGATCTCCGCCGCTATGCGCCTGGCTGCCGCCACGGGATCCTTGGCATCCCGTATGGGACGGCCGATGACCAGGTAATCGGCGCCGTCGCGAACGGCGTCGGCAGGGGTGACGATCCGGCGCTGGTCGTCCGCCGTCCCCGCCTCCCAGGCCGGGCGAATGCCCGGGGTAACGCAGAGAAAATCGTTCCCGAACCGCTTTTTGACCTCTCCCACCTCGAGACCCGAGCAGACGATGCCGGCAGCTCCTGCCGCCTTGGCGGCGGCCGCCCGTTTCATCACCAGTCTGGACACATCCGCCCCGAACTCCCCCGCGAATCCCGCGGTACGAATATCCTCCCCGGAAACGCTGGTCAACACCGTCACCCCCAGCACCTTGACCGCTCCGGCCGCGCCGGCCACGGCCGCCCTTAGCATGGCATCGGATTCCCCGCAGTGCACCGTGGCCAGCGCCACCCCCAGATCGGCCACCACCCGCATGGCCCGCTCGACGGTTGCGGGGATATCGTGAAGTTTGAGATCCAAAAAGATCCCTGCGCCCCCCCCCGCTTGCCGGATAATATCGACGATCCCGGGGCCTGAGCGGATAAAGAGCTCAAGGCCCACCTTGAACATCCCCACATGCCCGCCCAGAAGCCCAACGTAGCGCCGCGCCTCCGCCACCGTGGCCACATCCAATGGAAAAATAAGATACTTCCTTGCCTCCCGCATCATTCTCCCCTATCCCAATCCGGCTTCGCCGGAAGCCGTTGGCTGTTAGCCGTCTTCATCGTTATCCATCCCATACTGCCGCGCCATCCAAGCTGCATACGCCCCACTCTGGACTCGCTTTACCCAGTGGCCGTGTTCGAGGTACCACCGGATTGTCCGTCGCAGCCCGGATTCGAAGCTCTCCGCAGGACGCCAGGACAGCTCCCGGTTCAGCTTGGAAAAATCGATGGCGTAGCGTCGGTCGTGTCCGGGCCTGTCCTTGACAGGGGTAATGAGCTCCCTTCGGGGGGCCGCGCCGGGTCGGGGAACCATCTC